>Ga0131853_10000251_pt1 | contig 96440 bp, 83 predicted proteins | sample TergutLab28metaG_FD_92764 | JGI IMG/M metagenome (GOLD analysis project Ga0131853, IMG submission 92764) | Labiotermes labralis P1 segment gut microbial communities from Petit-Saut dam, French Guiana - Lab288 P1 (version 2) (version 2) | ecosystem: Host-associated > Arthropoda: Insects >...
ATTGCGGAGGAAGAGGAGGCTTTTGACTAATGAGTTACGCACCCTTTGATGCCATTCAGATCAGTATCGCCTCTCCGGAGAAGATTCGGGACTGGTCGTCCGGTGAAGTCAAAAAGCCGGAGACGATTAACTACAGAACCCTCAAGCCGGAGCGGGAGGGTCTGTTCTGCGAAAAGATTTTCGGCCCCACCAAGGACTGGGAATGCCATTGTGGCAAGTATAAGAAAATCCGCTACAAGGGCAAGGTCTGTGACCGTTGCGGCGTAGAGATTACCAAGAGCAAAGTGCGGCGTGAGCGGATGGGTCACATCGACCTCGCCGCCCCCGTGAGCCATATTTGGTACTTCAAGGGCATTCCGTCCCGAATGGGTCTGCTTCTTGATATTACGCCTCGGATTTTGGAGAAGGTGCTTTACTTCGCCGCTTATATTGTCATCGACCCCGGATTCTCGCCGCTGATGAAAAATCAGGTGCTCACGGAAAAAGAGTACCGTGATATGAAAGAAAAATACGAGGACGACTTTGAGGCCGGCATGGGCGCGGAGGCCGTCAAGAAACTCTTGGCAAACATCGACTGCGAGAAGCTGTCGTTGGAACTGCGTGCGGAGCTGGGCGATGCCAGCGGGCAGAAGAAAGCGAAGCTCATCAAGCGTTTGGAGGTCGTCGAGGCCTTCCGCCAGAGCGGGAATGACCCGACTTGGATGATTATTGATGTTTTGCCTGTCATCTCGCCCGAGATTCGGCCTATGGTGCAGCTCGACGGCGGACGATTTGCCACGAGTGACCTCAATGACCTCTATCGTCGTGTTATCAACCGTAATAATCGCCTCAAGCGGCTGATTCAGCTCTCCGCGCCGGATATCATCGTGCGCAATGAGAAACGGATGCTGCAAGAAGCGGTGGATGCGCTGATTGACAACGGCCGCCGCGGCCGTGCGGTCACGGGGGCGAACAGCCGTCCGCTCAAGAGCCTTTCCGATATGCTCAAGGGCAAGCAAGGGCGGTTCCGTCAGAATCTCTTGGGCAAGCGTGTTGACTATTCCGGGCGTAGCGTTATCGTCGTCGGGCCCGACCTCAAGCTCTACCAATGCGGTCTGCCGAAAGAGATGGCGATTGAGCTCTTCCGTCCTTTCGTCATGAAAAAGCTGGTGGAGGACGGCGTCGCCAACAATATTAAGAGTGCCAAGAAGATGGTGGACAGAGGCCGCAACGAGGTCTGGGACGCGCTGGATGTTGTGATTAAGGAGCATCCTGTGCTGCTCAACCGTGCACCGACCTTGCACCGACTGGGTATTCAGGCCTTTGAGCCCGTATTGGTCGAGGGTCGTGCGCTCAAGCTGCATCCGCTGGTCTGTACGGCTTACAACGCCGACTTTGACGGTGACCAGATGGCCGTCCACGTCCCGCTTTCGACCGAGGCGCAGGCGGAGGCCAGAATCCTCATGCTCTCCGCCAATAACCTGCTCCGACCGCAGGACGGGAACCCCGTCACCGTGCCGACGCAGGATATGATTCTCGGTGCTTACTACCTGACCTTCGGCAGAGACGAAGAGGGTGCACAAAAGGCCTTTATGTCCGCAGACGAGGCCATCCTCGCCTATCATGAGGGCGCGGTTGGTATCCACTCGCCGATTCGTGTGCGGCGGACAGGGATGTGCGGAGACCGGGAAATTACAAGTCTCGTAGATACCACCGTGGGACGGATTATCTTCAACGAGCCGATTCCGCAGGACTTGGGCTTTGTAGACAGAACCGACCCGGCGCATTGCTTGGAGTATGAAATCAACTTCAAGTGTGACCGTAAGAAGCTCGGCCAGATTGTAGAGCGGTGTATCGCCAAATACGGTTTTACCCGTTCGGCTGAGGTGCTGGATAACATCAAATCGCTTGGTTTCCGTTACTCGACGCAGGGCGCGATTACCATTTCGATTTCCGACATGACCGTCCCCGCGCAGAAGCAACCGCTGATTGCGGAGACGGAGCAGATGATTCTCAAAATCGAGAAGCAGTACCAACGCGGCCTGATTACCGATGTGGAACGCTACAGCTTGGTTGTCGCCGAGTGGGAAAAGACGACGAAGAAAGTCACAGAGGCCCTGCAAGATACGCTGGATGAGTTCAACCCCATCTATATGATGGCGAACTCCGGGGCGAGAGGCAGCATGAACCAGATTCGTCAGCTCGCCGGTATGCGCGGTCTGATGGCCAATACCGCCGGTAAGACGATTGAGATTCCCATCAAGGCGAACTTCCGTGAGGGGCTTTCGGTGTTGGAATACTTCATCTCCTCCCGTGGCGCGAGAAAAGGTCTTGCCGATACCGCTCTGCGTACCGCCGACTCGGGGTATCTCACCCGCCGCCTGGTAGACGTGGCGCAGGATGTGATTATTCGGGACGCCGACTGCGGCACATCTGAGGGTGCCATCGCCAGAGAGATTGTAGACAAGGGCGCAGTAGTGCAGACGCTCGGCGTCTCCATCCACGGACGGTATCCGCTGGTGGATATCACGGACAAGAAGGGCAAAGTGCTCTTTGACACGAACCATCTGCTGCTCAACGAGGACGCCGACCGTTTAATTGCCGCGGGGATTTCCGAAGTCCAAGTGCGGACGGTGTTGGGTTGTGAGTCCAAGAGCGGTGTTTGCGCCAAGTGTTACGGCTTAAACCTCGCCATCGGGGAGCCTGTGGGCGCGGGTGAGGCCGTGGGTGTCATCGCCGCACAGAGTATCGGTGAGCCGGGTACACAGCTCACCATGCGTACCTTCCACACGGGCGGCATCGCGGGTGACGATATCACGCAGGGTCTGCCCCGTGTTGAGGAGCTGTTCGAGGCCAGAAAGCCGAAGAGTATGGCTATCCTCGCCGAGATTTCGGGTACGGTCACTTTGGAAGAGACCAAGAAAAACGCCATCTATACCCTGTCTGTCACGAACGCCGATGACGGCGACATTCGGAGTTATACGGTTCCCTACGCCTCCGGCATCCGCGTGCAGGACGGACAGCGGGTGGAGCCGGGCGAACAGCTCACCAACGGCGCGCAGAATCCGCATGATATTTTGCGTATTCTCGGTGTTTTGTCGGTGCAGCATTATCTGATTCAGGAAGTGCAGAAGATGTACCGTCAGCAGGGCGTTGAGATTAACGATAAGCACATCGAAGTCATTGTGCGGCAGATGATGCGTAAGGTCAAGGTCGAAGACGCGGGAGATACAGGGTTCCTCTCCGGCACGACGGTGGACATTTTGGACATGAAAGCCGCCAACCGTGCGATTGGGGAGCGTATTAACGCAGGCGAAGCGGAACTGCGGCCCGCCACCTTTGAGCGGCTGCTCATGGGTATCACCAAGGCATCGCTGGCCACGGAGAGTTTCCTCTCGGCGGCAAGCTTCCAAGAGACGACTAAGGTTCTGACCGAAGCGGCCATCAAAGGCAAGGTGGATAACCTCGTCGGCCTCAAGGAGAACGTTATTATCGGCAAGCTGATTCCTGCGGGGTCGGGGCTTGAGGTGTATCGGGGCTTTACCGCACATGTGGAGAGTGAGGCCGTCGGTACGCCTGCAGAGCCGGAGGAAGATGTGGATTTGACGATGCTTGCGGGCGTCGGGAACGTGATTGAGTAATGCGTAGGGGCGGGGATGCAACCCCGTCCCTACAATTGTTTTTCTCCCCAAATTCATGGAAGTTGGGGGAGGGCGTGCGAAAAAACCGGCTATTTACAAATAGCCGGATGATAGTGTATAATTTTCGATGGGGATGTCAAAACTCCTCGCTAGGAACTGCCGCTAGGCGACTCGGTCACTCTCTGAGAGGAGGGTGATGCCTATGCAATACGTTACTTATGATACATTGTTTATCATCGCAACGTTTGTCTTAGCCTTGTTTGCCCTGTTGAGAGACAGACGCAAATAAGCCGAGTACGCCTTAGCTTGTGTAGCTAGGCGTACTCTCTTTTTGGTTTTTACCAGGACTGAGCCGCCCAACCACAGGCGGCAGTTCCTTTTGTATTGTCATTATACATGACTGACGGAGTTTTGTCAATCAACTTATAATATATAGTCGTCGTAGTTGAAAAAGAGCTGACGGAATGCGGTCTAATTTCCGCATATCTACGTCTTTCTCCTTTGCGGGAACAAATCCCGCCTGCGTCGTCATCCTTGAACTATATAAAATATCCTCACAAACCATCAGCCCATTTTCAACTTAAACGACTATGCTCCGAAAATAACACCCGAATTCATGGAAATCTGTTGACTTCCCTTATGGATTGTAGTATAATTTCTCTCTGCGTGAAACAATAACGCATGAAGCAACACGACTAACTCAAGAAAGGAGGAATACTGTGCCAACATTTAACCAGCTCGTCAGAAAAGGACGGGAGCAGATGACGCATAAGTCTAACTCTCCGGCGATGCAGAAGGGTCTCAATACCCTGAAGAATCGTGAGACGGATCTCTCCAGTCCGCAGAAGCGGGGCGTTTGTACGGCTGTGCGTACTTCTACGCCGAAGAAGCCGAACTCCGCGCTTCGGAAAATCGCCCGTGTGCGCTTGTCTAACGGTCACGAGGTTACGGCCTATATCCCCGGCGTCGGCCACAATCTGCAGGAGCACTCCGTTGTCATGATTCGCGGCGGCAGAGTCAAAGACCTGCCCGGTGTGCGTTATCACATCATCCGTGGTACGCTCGACACCCAGGGCGTGAACGACCGCAGACAGAGCCGCAGCAAGTACGGCACCAAGCGGCCTAAGTAAGAGAAGTTCACTTTAGGCAGCAAGTAGCAAGCTCATGGGTAGAGCTTGCGGCCTGACCTGAAGATAGACATATATTATGTATGTTACTTCGGCAGGCATTTACGGGAACGGTTCGCCGTTTTCGAGTACCGATGAATCATCCTTATGAAGGAGGGAAGTATAGTGCCCAGAAGAGGTAACGTACCCAAACGAGAAGTTCTGCCCGACCCGCTCTACGGGTCGGTGATGGTGACGCGTCTTGTCAACAGCATCATGTTGGACGGCAAGAAGGGCGTGTCCCAGAAAGTTGTTTACGGCGCATTTGACATTGTCAAAGAAAAGACCGGCAAGGAACCCCTTGAGGTTTTCACCGAAGCCCTGAACAACATCATGCCCACCCTGGAAGTCAAGGCCCGCCGTGTCGGCGGTGCGACTTATCAGGTGCCCATCGAAGTCCGTGAGGCACGGCGTCAAACGCTGGGTCTTCGCTGGCTTACGAGCTTTGCACGCAAGCGCGGTGAAAAGACCATGCGTGAGCGTCTGGCCGGTGAGCTGATGGACGCGCTCAACAACACGGGGTCCGCCGTGAAAAAGCGTGAGGACACCCACAAGATGGCTGAGGCGAACAAGGCCTTTGCCCATTATCGCTGGTAGTAGGACGGCCGGCGGTCGTTCTATAAGTAACTGAAAGAAAGTTGAATTATGCCTAGACAAATCTCATTAGAAAACACCAGAAATATCGGCATTATGGCCCATATTGACGCAGGGAAGACGACTACTACGGAGCGGATTCTCTACTACACCGGGGTCAACTATAAAATCGGTGAGACCCACGAGGGTACCGCCACGATGGACTGGATGGAGCAGGAGCAGGAGAGAGGTATCACGATTACCTCCGCTGCGACCACTTGCTTTTGGGACGACCATCGTATTAATATCATCGATACGCCGGGGCACGTGGACTTTACCGTTGAGGTAGAGCGTTCTCTGCGTGTACTCGACGGTAGTGTGGCCGTTATGTGCGCCAAGGGCGGCGTTGAGCCGCAGTCCGAGACGGTTTGGCGGCAGGCGGACACCTATAACGTTCCGCGTATGATTTACGTGAACAAGATGGACATCACGGGTGCGGATTTCTTTAACGTACTCGGGATGGTACACGACAGGCTCAAGTGCAACGCCGTGCCGATTCAGCTCCCCATCGGGGCGGAGTCTGAGTTTAAGGGGATTATTGACCTCGTGGAGATGAACGCCCGCATCTATAAAGATGACTTGGGCAAGGAAATCGCCATTGAGGAGATTCCCGAGAACATGAAAGACATCGCCGAGGAGTATCGTGTCAAGTTGCTCGAAGCCATTGCGGACTTCGATGACGAGATTATGATGCTCTACCTCGAGGGCGAGAAAATCGAGTTGGATTCTATCCGTGCGGCGATTCGGAAGGCTACGTTGGCGGTCAAAATGATGCCCGTGGTCTGCGGCACGAGCTACAAAAACAAGGGTGTACAGCTCTTGCTCGATGCGATTGTGGCCTATATGCCATCTCCGACAGACATTCCTGCCATCAAGGGTGTACACCCCAAGACGGGCGAGGAGGACGAGCGTCCCGCGTCAGACGATGCGCCGTTTTCGGCTCTGGCTTTCAAAATTGCGACCGACCCCTATGTGGGCCGTCTGAGCTTCTTCCGTGTCTATTCCGGCAAGGTGGATTCCGGCAGCGGTGTCGTCAATGCCACGAAAGGCCAGAAAGAGCGCATGGGCCGCATCCTGCAGATGCACGCCAACCACAGAGAGGACATCGAGACCGTCTACTCCGGCGATATCGCCGCAGCCGTCGGCCTCAAGCACACGACTACGGGTGATACCCTCTGTGATGAAAAAGCACCGATTATCCTTGAAAGCATGGAGTTCCCGGATCCTGTTATCCGGGTTGCTATCGAGCCGAAGACCAAGGCGGGGCAGGAGAAGATGGGTATTGCGCTGGTCAAGCTGGCGGAAGAAGACCCCACCTTCAAAACCTACACCGATGACGACACGGGTCAGACCATCATCGCGGGCATGGGCGAACTCCACTTGGAGATTATCGTAGACCGTCTTCTGCGTGAGTTCAAGGTCGAAGCCAACGTCGGGGCACCGCAGGTTTCCTACAAAGAGACCATCAAGAACCCGGCCGATGTGGCGCACCGTTTCTCCCGTCAGTCCGGCGGTAAGGGGCAGTTTGCGGAAGTTCACATCCGTGTCGAGCCGAACGAGTCCGGCAAGGGTTACGAGTTCGTGGACGAGATCAAGGGCGGATCGGTACCCAAGGAATATATCCCTGCCGTTAATCAGGGTATTCAGGGTGCCATGCAGGCCGGTGTGGTCGCGGGCTATGAGGTTGTTGACGTGAAAGTTACCCTCTATGACGGTAAGTATCACGAAGTTGACTCCTCGGAGATGGCCTTTAAAATTTGCGGATCCATGGCGTTCAAAGAGGCGATGCACAAAGCGCACCCGGTTCTGCTTGAACCCATCATGCGCGTAGTGGTCATGGCTCCCGAGAACTACATGGGCGATGTCATCGGAGACCTCAATTCCCGCCGTGGCCAGATTGTGACCACGGATATCTCTAACGGCGGCGTGAAGATTGAATCCCATGTCCCGCTGGGCGAGATGTTCGGTTACGCAACCGACCTCCGCAGTAAGACGCAAGGCCGTGCCAACTACAGCATGGAGCCGAGTCATTTCATGGAGATTCCGAAGAGCATTCAGGAGACGATTGCGGCATCGCGCAAGTAGCAAAACAAATGCAAGCATTTGTTTTGGGAGAACCGCCCTGCGGGGCGGGCTCTGCGGAGGCTCAGGAGTTTTTTTCGGGAGTGAATCCCGAAAAAAACGGATTCCAATTTTTTCGCCTACGTCGCACACTAACATGCACTCCTCCGGCGAAAAAGCTTTTCGCTGAAGCGAAAAGGACGGGGGATGCGAAAAGCTCGGAAAAAACAGTTGCAAAAATTTGGAACATGCGATACAATATTCGCATCGACCGAAAATCAAAAAATATTATGAACAACCATAACAAGGAGGCTACCCTACCATGGCAAAGCAAGCGTTTGAAAGAAACAAACCCCACGTAAATATCGGCACCATCGGTCACGTTGACCATGGCAAGACAACGTTGACCGCCGCAATCACCAAGTACCTGTCCCTCAAGGGCGGGGCACAGTTTGCAGACTACGCAAACATCGACAAGGCACCCGAGGAAAGAGAGCGTGGTATCACCATCAACACCTCTCACGTTGAGTATGAGACGGAAAGCCGTCACTACGCTCACGTTGACTGCCCCGGCCACGCCGACTATATCAAAAACATGATTACCGGCGCAGCTCAGATGGACGGCGCAATCCTCGTTATCGCATCCACCGACGGCCCGATGGCACAGACCCGTGAGCATATCCTGCTTGCTCGTCAGGTTGGCGTGCCGGCCATCGTTGTATTCATGAACAAGGTTGACCTTGTTGATGACCTTGAGCTCCTAGAGCTGGTCGAGATGGAAATCCGTGAGATTCTGTCCAAGTACGAGTTCCCCGGTGACGACATTCCCGTCATCAAAGGTTCTGCTGTTCAAGCTCTCAACGGCCCCGACAACCCGGACGATCCCGTCTATGCCTGCATCAAAGAGCTGATGGACAACGTAGACAGCTATATCCCCACCCCGGAGAGAAAGAGCGATCTGCCTTTCCTCATGCCGGTTGAGGACGTGTTCACCATCACAGGCCGTGGTACCGTTACCACCGGCCGTGTGGAGAGAGGCACAGCGAAGCTCAACGATGATGTTGAGATTGTCGGCCTCATGGAAGAGAGCCGCAAGACGGTTATCACCGGCATCGAAATGTTCCACAAACTCCTTGAGTACGCCGAAGCCGGTGACAACGCGGGTGTTCTGCTCCGCGGTGTGAAGAAAGAGGAAGTCGAGCGCGGTCAGGTTCTGGCGAAGCCCGGCAGCATCAAGCCGCTTACCGCATTCCGCGGCCAGGTCTACGTACTGAGTAAGGAAGAGGGCGGCCGTCACACCCCGTTCTTCAACAACTACCGTCCGCAGTTCTACTTCCGTACCACGGACGTAACCGGCGTTATCAACCTGCCTGAGGGCGTTGAGATGTGCATGCCCGGCGACAACGTAGAGATGGATGTTGAGCTCATTACCCCCATCGCTATCGAAGAGGGTCTCCGTTTCGCTATCCGTGAGGGTGGCCGTACGGTTGGTTCCGGTGTTGTTATTGCTGTGAAGTAAGTTGGTTTAAACTTGAAAATCCCTCCGCGACAGCGGAGGGATTTTTTACTAACGATTTGCAAAGTTTTTTCTTATGGTATAGCATAAGGTGGGTAAATATGATATAATGTTGTTATACTGATAGTAGAAAAAAGAATGAACAAGTAATCTATGGAGGTGTTTACGGTGATTGACAAAAAAGCTTATAGAGAAATAGTCGAAAATCTGTTGCAAAATAATGGCCAATATTCCCCTCCAATCAATGTTAGTGCAATTGCAAATGACCTCGGAATTACTGTTCTGGAAGAAACTATGCCGCAAGGAGATGTTTCAGGATTTATTGCAAAACGCCCGGATGGAAAAATCTGTATCTATGTCAACAAGGACGAACACCTAAACAGGCAACGATTTACTATCGCACACGAATTAGCTCATTACTACTTGCACTATAAAGATAAGTCAGTAGACCAGAGCGGAGTTTTAGATTTTGTAGAATATAGAAACGGCATATATACTGAAGAAAGCACAGGAAAAGAAAGTGAAGCAAATGCTTTTGCGGCTGAACTTTTAGTACCTTATTACGCTTTAGAGGCACTATGGCAGGCAGGTTATACAGACCCTGCTGAGTTGGCAAATAAATTTGTTGTTTCCACAGAAATGATGATATATCGGTTGAAAAATTGTTTCAAAGACCTCAATAGAGCAGCGAGGTGAAATGTCGTAGTGGAACATACCAATGAAGTGTTAAATCACTGGCTAGAACAGAGATACAGTTCCGAAAAAGGACCTACAGAGAATACCATTTTCAACGAAGCTGCACAACTAAAAAATAAGGAAAACGAATATCAACTATTGATGGTATGGCAGGCTTTTGGGATATGGAAATTTGGTGAGAGAAAACGAGAGAAATGGAGAGCAAGGCTATTATATGGGTTTGGGGTACTATCCATCATTCAAACAATGTTTATAATGGCAATGGTAGTTTTGAACGCTCTGTATAATAAGATCTACATAAGTGAGGGTGTTTTTATCAGCGTTATTTTTGGAACCCTAGTGCAGATTATTAGTGTTATTATGATTATTACTAAAAGTGTGTTCAACAACAAAGATGATAAAACTCTTGAATTTATTTCACGATGGATAAAACGTGCGTAAGGAAAAAAATAGAAATAAAAAACATCCCTGCGTTAGCCATTTAATTGACTGGTGCAGGGATGCTTGATTTTTTACCACTATCGCCTAAAACTCCAACAAGCCCGCGTCCATGAGCCGCACACGCAATTCCAGCTCCGCACCGTTCCGCGCAATCGTCAGCGTTACCGTGTCCCCTGCGATGTGCGTCAGCACCTCGTCCCGCAGCTCGGTGGAATTTGTAATGCGCGTGCCGTTTACGGCCACGATGCGGTCATCTATACGGAGGCCCTGCGCATAGGCGTCGGTATCTGCCAAGACACGTTGGACGTAGACACCCGGCTCTATGCCCTCTTCGGCGGCTTCGGCGGCGTCTACGTTGCGCACAACAACCCCCAACGCGGGGCGGCCGACGACGCGGCCGTGTGCGATGATGGAGTCCACCACGGGCTGAATCTGTGCTGTGGGGACGGCAAAGCCCATGCCCTCGATGGTGGAGCCGAAGAAGCCGCCGCCGACCAGTTTCATGTTTGTGATGCCCACGACTTGGCCGTAGAGGTTAATCAGCGGGCCGCCGGAGGTACCCTCGTTGATGGCGGCGTTGGTCTGAATCAGGCGCATGGTGATGCCGTCGTAGACCACATCTCGGTTTAAGGCGGAGATGATGCCTGTCGTCATTGTGTGGGTGTGGCCTAAAGGATTGCCGATGACGGCGACCTCCTCGCCGACCAAGAGTTCATCCGAGCGGCCGAACACGGCGGGGATGAGGTCATCGGCATCGACCAAGAGGACGGCGATGTCCGTGTTCTCGTCCATGCCCACAATGGCGGCGTAATAGCGGGTGCCGTCATAGAGGGTGACGGTGACTTGCCGCGCGTCTTCGATGACGTGCGTACTGGTGATGATATAGCCGTTTTCAGACATGATAACGCCGGTGCCGGAGCCGGTGCCGAAGCGGAGCCGTACCTCAATCAAGACCACGGAGGGGCTGCATTTTTGATAGATTTCCTGAAAGCTGAGGCGGGGGGATTCCTCGTCTTCGTCATAGACGGGGCGGGGCTGAAGTTCCAGCGTGGTGCCGTCTCCCAAGGTTACTACGGGCATATCGGAGTAGATGTCATCGTTGACGGGGTAGTTGTCCTCGTAATATACCCCGTCATCCGGGAGGTAGATGGGGGGGAGGGGATGGTCGGGTTCCGGGGCGGGGGCTTGGAGGATGTCGTCTATGGTAATGCGCGGCTCCAACTCCACACGCAGGCCGCCGGGGGTAGCGAAGATGCGCACCTCGTAGGCCGTAAACAGGTTCGCAACGGCGGTGAGACATATGATGAGCAGGACACAGAGGGTGATGATAAGAATCGCCTTGCGGGCGGGGCGGGATGATTTGGTGTTTTGCATGTGTGTTTCTCCTGTTTAGTTGCCGGTTGCCAGTTGCCGGTTAAGGGCGTGTAGGGGGCGGCGTCCTCCCCGACGCCCCGTGGTATTGCATATAATGAGATGCGGGGCGTCGGGGAGGACGCCCCCTACAACGCACAAACAAGGTCGAGCGCGGAGCGGATAAATCCGGTCCCTACGATTTTTTCTTCGGTGCCAGCGTGAGTGTGAACATGAACTCCGTTGTGCCGTTTTCGCTGCGGACGTAGACGTCTTCGTGGTGGGCGTTGATGATGGTTTTTACGATATACAGACCCAGACCGATGCCGTCTTTGTCGTGGCTTCTCGATTTATCGCTCTTGTGGAAGCGGTGGAAGAGGAGCGGCAGCTCTTCTGCGGGGATGGGGTCGCCGTGGTTTTTGACGGTGACATATGCCTTGCCGCCCTTTTGCGCCAGCGTGACCTCGATTTTGGTACCGGGTGTGGCGAATTTTGCGGCGTTGTCTAAGAGGTTATAGATGACTTGGACGATGGAATCCTCGTCTCCCAGCACACGGACGGGGTGGTCGGGGAGGCCCAGTTCAACATCTAAGTTCCGCTCCGTGATTTTGGTTTCCAGTCCCAGAATGCCGCGGCGGAGGATTTCCGTCATGTCGAAATCGTGGGTGGCAAGTTCTCTGATATCCATGGACTGAAGACGGGAGACCTCTAACATCCGAAGTACCAAGCGGGAGAGACGTTTGGTTTCACCGGCGACGATATGCAGATAATCCGCCTGTTTTTCCGGCGGGATAGTGCCGTCCAACATGCCCTCGACGAAGCCCGTGATACTGGTCATGGGGGTTTTGAACTCGTGGGAGACGTTGCCCACGAATTCACGGCGCATATCTTCCGATTGCTCAATGGCATCGGCCATGGCGTTGAAAGCGAGGGTGAGTTCGCCGATTTCGTCCGTCCGACCTCTGTCTTCCACGCGCACGGAATAGTCGCCGTGGGCGAACTTGGTGGCGGCCCCGGACATTTCACGAAGCGGCGCGGCCTGATGACGGGCGACTACCATCGCTAAGATGATGGCCATGAGGATGACCAGCGCGGCCACCATGAGAAACCAAGAGAGCATTGCCCCCCAGGCCTCCATGACGGCATCTGCGCCGGAGGCCGCCAACACGTAACCGCCGTGGGAGCCGTCTGCCCAGTCTAAGATGGGCTGCGCGTGCACATAACTGGTTCCGTCTACCAAGCCGGAGATTGTGGTCAGGGCAGAGAAAGAGCCGTAGTGGTTGAGGAGATATCGGACATCCGGGGGAATTGCCAGACCGATGTGCTGACAGAGGTAGTACCGCTCGGAACAGGCGATGACAATGCCGTCGGAGTTTGCCACCACCATACGATTATGCGGCAGAGTGACAATAGAGACCACGAGGTTAATCATCTCGTGGTCGCTCTCTCGGTTGGGATTAAAGTTGGCGACGTGGTTGTACATGTCCACGACGGAGTTTACATTGGCCTCCAGTCCCGCCCGTTGGTCTGCGATGGTCTGGTTGCGCAGGATGAAAGCGAAAGCCCCCAAAAACACAAGGAAGCTCAAGAGCACCATCCCGGCGAGGAGGAGACAGTTTTTTAGGTAGACACTATTCATGACATAACCTCTGACCAGGGGGTGTTGCAATCCGCCCGTTGTTTGGGGTGTGTTATTGTAGGGGCGACCGACCCCGGTCGCCCGTGCCTCAACGTGCGAGGAAACGTGCGGGCGACCGGGGTCGGCCGCCCCTACAAAGGGTAAAGGATGCCCTTACGGAGTGTCTAACAGTTCAAATTTATAGCCCACGCCCCAGACGGTTTTGAGGTTCCATTGGGGGCTGACGCTTTCCAGCTTTTCACGGAGGCGTTTGACGTGGACGTCTACGGTGCGGCTGTCGCCGAAGTAGTCGAAGCCCCAGACCTCATCCAGAAGCTGGTTGCGGGTGTAGACTCTGTTCGGCGAGGCGGCGAGATGGTAGAGCAGCTCCAGCTCTTTTGGCGGGGTGTCTACCTTGCTGCCGTCTACCAGAAGCTCGTAGGAGTCCAGGTTGATGGTGAGCTTGTCGAAGGTCAGGCGTTTTTGCAAATCTTCCGGGCTGTCACCGTAGCGGCGCATGACGGCGTGGATTCTTGCAATCAGCTCCTTCGGCTCGAAGGGTTTGACGATGTAGTCATCCGCGCCCAACTCGAGGCCCGTGACCTTGTCGAAGGTCTCACCTTTGGCCGTGAGCATGATGATGGGCACCTTGGAGGTGCGCCGAATCTCGCGGCATACGCCCCAGCCGTCCAGCGAGGGGAGCATGATGTCCAAGATGACCAGATTGGGCTTGAATGCCGCCGCCTCCTTGACACCCTCGGCACCGTCGGCCACGATTTTCAGGGTATAGCCTTCCTTTTCCAGATAGAGCCGTAACAGTTCTGCGATGTTGCCGTCGTCCTCAATGATTAAGACTTTTGCCATAGTGGAATCCCCCCTATGTATATTTGCATTACATTATATTATAAATCGACCCGTTCGTCAAAGGTTGAACAAAATGTGAACGATTTGCGTATTTGTGTGGGAATTGTTGGGGGAGGGGGATAACCCGCCCCATTAAACCGAATTTTTTTGCTGTGCAAAAGAATTTATGCTATACTGATGGAACAAATGGGATGTTTTTGTCGTCTGATGTTATATAGATAGGGAAATGGGGGAAGCGTTCGATGAAAAAAACGAAACTTATATTGGCAGCGGCTTTGTTCCTTATGTTGTGTTTGGTTGCGGTTACCTGCGTTTTTGCAGGGGAAGATTCCGCGCCTGAGACGGAAGACCTCGGCTATGAGGCGGAAGAAGTTGCCCCGCCGGAGGAAGAAGATGGCTTGACGGGGGAGGAACCTGATGCCTTGACAGATGAGCCTGATTCCGAATCCGAGGAGAATCGGATGGGGCAGGCGGTGCAGTCGGTACAGCCCCCGCAGGCTCCGCATACCCCGCTCTCGGCGGAGGCGGAGTTTTTGAGCCAATTTGTGACGCTCTTTAGCTTTAGTTGGGAAAGGAATGGCGGTGCGCTGTATAACCTTGATTGGGTCGGCGGCGAGCCGTCATGGTTTGACCGCAACGGGAACCCGATAGGTTGGCCGTCATTTGCAAGCGACGAATGGTTTATCCCGGTCCGGTATCACTTGTACGATTTAGATAACAATAGCGTGTCGACCATTTTCATTCACTTTAATTCAATGGGTTCCTCGGAAGGTGCATATGTTATATATCGGCTTATAAACGGGACATACCAAGAAGTCGGGCGGCTCCCTTATATGGGGCTCAGTTTATTCAGGGACAGTAGCGGGCGGCTTGTTGCGCTTTATCATAGTCCTTACTATGAACACTATGCTTATTATTACCTCACATTCAGCGGCAACGTGTTGCGGAAAGAAGTTATCGTTGATACGCAAGCTTACTATCTTGCAGGAGAAGGTTGGCAGCAGTACTTTTTCAACCACATAACCGGAGAGAGAACACCCTTTGAAGAGCGGTCACCATGGGGGAGTTGTTCGGCTTGGGAGGCGCATTATGCACAGGGGAGTCCGACCATCTTCGGAATGCCGGATGAGCGGTTGACGCCCATTCGGCCGATGACGGAGTTACAGGAGAGTATAAATGCGGCGGTTCGGGCGAGGTTGGGGGTTTGAGGGAGAATATAAGTGAGGCGGTTTTACAGAACCGCCTCCTTTTTGTTTCATATTGAAACTCCCGCCCCAATATGATATAATCCAAACAAGCAAACACACACAGAGGAGAACCAACCATGATACCACACGCCACGGAAATCAAAATCTTTAGCGGCAACGCCCACAAGCAGCTTGCAGAGGACGTCTGCCGCGCAATGGGCATCAAACTGGGAGACGCAACAGTTGACCATTTTGCCGACGGGGAGGTGGCGGTCTCGCTGTATGAGACCGTGCGGGGACGGGACGTGTTTCTGATTCAGCCCACCTGTAAGCCGGTGAACGAGCATTTGATGGAACTGCTCATTATGATTGACGCCTGCTCCCGCGCATCTGCCGGGCGGATTACGGCGGTGATACCCTATTTTGGCTACGCACGGCAGGACAGAAAGGCCAAATCCCGTGACCCCATCTCGGCGAAGCTTGTGGCGAATCTCATCTCCAAGGCCGGGGCGGACAGGGTGCTGACGATGGACTTGCACGCCGCGCAGATTCAGGGCTTTTTCGATATCCCCGTGGATAATCTCATGGGTGCGCCCCTCTTTGCCGACTACATCCTCCAAAAGTTCGGCGCGGAGGGTTTGAAAGATGTGATGGCTGTCAGCCCGGATGTGGGCAGCGTGACCCGCACCCGTGCCTTTGCGCATCGCTTGGGAATTGACCTCGCCATCGTGGACAAGCGGCGTCCGCAGGCGAATGAGAGCGAGGTTATGAACATCATCGGTAAGGTCAAAGGCAAGCATGTTATCCTCTTTGACGATATGATAGACACCGCAGGCAGTCTCTGCGCCGCCGCCCGCGCCTTGGTGGACATCGGCGGGGCCAAGGACATCTACGCCTGCGCCAGCCACGGTTTGCTCAGCGGCAAGGCGTTAGAGCGAATTGAGAAAAGCCCGATTAAAGAGGTCGCATTGCTCGATACGATTCCCTATCCGCAGGACAAGCCGATGTGTGATAAGATTAAATACATCTCCGTCGCGCCCATGTTCGCCGAGGCGATTGACCGGGTGTATGAGGAAGTTTCGATTTCGACGCTGTTTAAATAATCAAATCGAATGCAAGCATTCGATTTGGGGGAACCGCCCTGCGGGGCGGGCTCTGCGGAGGTTATGGAGTTTTTTTCGGAAATGAATTCCGAAAAAAGACGGATTCTATTTTTTCACCTCTGTCGCACACTAACATGCACTCCGTCGGCGAAAAAGTTTTTCGCTAAAGCGAAAAGGACGGGGGTGCGAAAAATTCTTGATGGTTGTTAGAGGGTACTATGTTTTTTTCAAACAAAACACTCGACTGGTTGGTTGTTTTCCTCGGCAATCCAGGGGAGCAGTATCGGGATACTCGGCATAACGTGGGATTTCTCACGGCGGATGTGCTGGCGGAAGAGCGGCGGATTTCGATTAAGCGGGCGAAGTTTAGTGCGCTGACGGGCGTTTGTACCATAGGCGGCAAAAAAGTGATGCTGATGCTGCCGCAGACTTATATGAACCGCTCCGGAGATGCTGTCTACATGGCGGCGCGGAGTTATAAGGTGCCGCCGGAGCATATTTTGGTCGTGGCGGACGATACCTCTCTTGACCCCGGGCGGCTTCGGATTCGGCGGCGGGGTAGTGCGGGGGGGCATAACGGGCTGAAGAGTATCATTATGCGTCTGGGTAGTGAGGATTTTCCGCGTATTAAAATCGGCGTGGGCGGGCCGCCGCATATGGATTTTGACCTCGCTGATTGGGTACTGGGTAAGCCGAAAGGCCGTGAGTTGGAGGCCGTGCAGTCGGCCATCGGCGAAGCGGCGCAGGCGGTGGAGCTGGTGATTACCGCAGGCATTGAGGCGGCGCAGGAGAAGTTTAATTGACCTTGTAGGGGCTGACCGGCCCCGGTCGCCCGTGCCGCGGCGTGATGGGAAACGTGCGGGCGGCCGGGGCCGGTCGCCCCTACGATGTTCTACCGAGCGGTGTTTGTTTAAGCACAATCTTGTTCGGTAATGATTATACTGATTTTGACTGAAATTTCTTGCTTTGGAGGCGGAGAATGACGATAGCAGACTACATGCGGCCCGGGTGCCGGGTGCATTTGATCGGGATTGGCGGGGTGTCTATGGCACCTCTGGCGGAGGCTTTGCTCGGTGCGGGACTGCGGGTTTCGGGTTCCGATATGGCCGAGAGTCCGACAACGGAACGGCTTCGCGCAATGAGAATTCCCGTTGCCATCGGACATGATGCGGCGCACAGCGGGGATGCGGATTGTATCGTGCGCACGGCGGCGGCACGGGAGGACAACCCGGAAGTTGCGGCGGCGCGGTCTAAGGGTATTCCTCTTTTCGAGCGGGCGGAGGCTTGGGGGTATATCATGCGGCAGTACCAAAACGCCGTTTGCATTGCCGGGACGCACGGGAAGACGACGACGACCTCAATGACAACACATATTCTCCTCGCCGCAGGGGTTGATCCCACGGTGATGATTGGCGGGACGCTGCCGAAACTTCGGGCCGGCCATCGGGTCGGCGGCGGAGACACGATTGTGCTGGAGAGTTGTGAGTATTATGATTCGTTCCACAACTTTTTTCCGACCGTGGCGGTGGTACTCAACGTGGAGGAAGACCACCTCGACTATTTCAAGGACTTGGCGGGGATTCAGGCCTCGTTCCGTACCTTTGCGGCACTCGTGCCGGAGGACGGGTGCATTGTGGCCAACGGGGACGATGTGAATACGATGGACGCACTCCGTCCGCTGGGTCGCCCGCTGATGACATTTGGGCTGCGTGCGGGCAATCGGGTGGGGGCGATTAACATCGTCCATCACACGACGCACACGGTGTTTGATGCGACCTTGGACGGGCGGGTTTACGCCCATATTACGCTCAAAATGCCGGGGAATCATAATGTGATGAACGCGCTGGCGGCGATTGCCGCAGCGATTTTCTTGGAGTTGCCGAAAGAGGCCGTGGAAGAGGGCCTCGCCGATTTCACAGGGGCGGGGCGGCGGTTTGAGTACAAGGGCGAGCTGAACGGGGCGAAGATTTACGATGATTATGCCCATCACCCCAGCGAGTTGCGTGCGCTTCTGGATGCTGTTGCGCATTTGGGTTATGAGCGGGTTATCATCGCGTTCCAACCGCACACCTATACACGGACGAACGCCTTGTTCCACGATTTTGTCCGCGAGTTGCGGCGGCCTGATTTGGTTCTGGTGGGCGAGATTTACGCCGCACGGGAACAGAACACGGTGGGCATCACGGCGGCCGATTTGGCGGCGAAGATTCCCGGTGCGCAGCACTATGCGACCCTGTCGGAGATGTCGGCGGCTCTGCGGGAGATTGTGCGGTCGGGGGATTTGGTGCTGACGGTCGGTGCGGGGGACATTTTTAAGGTCGGGGAAGCCTTATTGAGTGAATAAACACCCCCTACGCGGGCAAGGAGAGATTTTATGCCAAAAGAAGCAGTACTGAAACTCCTGATGCAAGCGGAGGACTATATCTCCGGCGAGCGAATGAGTGAGACATTAGGCGTGTCTCGGGCGGCGGTTTGGAAAAGTGTTGAATCTCTTCGAGGGAAGGGGTACACGATTGAGGCCGTGCGCAATCGAGGGTATCGGCTTTTGGATGTGCCTGATGTTCCTCTGTCGGAACGGGTTTGGTCGTTGCTTGCGTCCGATGGGTTTTGTCGGGAGATTCGGTATTTGGATAAGGTGGACTCTACCAACTCTTACTTAAAGCGGCAGGCGGCGTCCGGGGCTTTACACGGGGCGGTGGCCGTTGCAGAGGTGCAGACCGGCGGGCGGGGACGCATGGGTCGGGGCTTTGTGTCGTCTGCGGGCAAGGGGCTTTTCTTTAGTGTACTTCTGCGCCCGGAGGGAGTGATGGCGCAGTCGATTACGGCACTCACGGCATTTGCCGCTGTGGCCGTCTGTGAGGCGATTGTGGCTGTTTGTCCCGTGGAGCCGAAGATTAAGTGGGTGAATGATATCCTCGCGGGAGACCGTAAGTTGGCGGGCATCCTTTCGGAGATGGGTATGGATGAGATGGGACGGGTGGACTATGTGGTCATCGGTGCCGGGATTAACGTGCATTATAGTGCAGAGGACTTCCCGGCGGAGATTCGGGAGCGGGCGACCTCATTGGCGATGCTCTGCGAGAATCCTGTCAGCCGGGTACAACTGGCGGCGGCGATGATTGACTCTTTTGCCCGGATGTATGAAGCTTGTTTGACATCGCCGAAGGACTATGTCGTCCGCTATCGTGCGCTGTCGGCCACGGTGGGGCGGGAGATTTTGGTACTACGGGGGGAGGAGCAGCGTCCGGCATATGCGGCGGGACTGAGCGATGACTGCGGGCTTGTGGTACGGTATGCGGATGGGTCGGAGGAGACCTTGCGGTATGGAGAGGCCTCGATTCGAGGGGACGATGGAGGGTATATTTGACATGGAAACAAATAGGCAAGATCGCACAGTAAAACCGAAACGTAATACTTCAACCATACTCATGATGGCAATATTCCTCGTCCTCCTGCTCGGCATGATAGCGCAGCTTTATCCGCTGATTGTGGACATTGTCCGAAGCGGCGGGAATGATGCCGGTATTGCAGAGCAGATTGACGCTGTCGGTTGGCGGGGGGTTCCTGCGCTGATTGGGCTGTCTGCGATTCAGGTAATTATTCTCATTATCCCCGCGCCTGCGGTGGGGGTTTTGACGGGGGTTACTTACGGCATTCTTTGGGGGCCGTTGATTTATCTGGCGGGGATTACCCTGGGACATCTGTTTGTAATGGTTTCCATGCGGCGATTGCACGGCTTGCTTGCGTCGAGGCGGAAGCATAAGCCCGAACGCAAGAAGTCGCAGATGAAAGAAAAGCTTGAAAACATGCAGCGGCCGGAGATTGCGGCGTTCTTTTTGGTGTTGATTCCGTGGGTGTCCAGCTTGGGGCCTTACTTATTTGCGGAGACGAAGGTGGTGCTGTGGAAGTATATCGTGGCGGTGCTTTTGGGGAGTATTCCGTTTACGGTTGTCTATGTGTTCTTGGGCGACCGGATTGCGCAGGGGAGTTGGACGGCGGTGATTATTACCGGGGCGGTTGCGGTGGCGATTTTGGGGATTGCCTTGGTGTTTCGGAAGAAAATCATGGCGAAGATTATGGGGGAGTAGCGGCGCATACGTTTCCTGCGGGAGACGTATAAGTCCGCCTGCGGCGGACGATACGCCTTCGAAGGGTGACTAGTCCCCCTTCGACCTTCCCCCTAGCCTCCGGCGGGGTTAAGGGCAAGGGAAATTTTAATCAGCTTCGCTGATATGGCTCTTTTGAAAACAGTTTGTGCGTTATTGTAAGGGCGGCCCCATGTGGCCGCCCTTGCTGCCCTTATTCCCCTCCTTGGAGGGGTGGCAGGCGCAGCCTGACGGGGTGGTTTCGCGGGACGCGTATGTCGTAGGAGCGGGGTTCCATCCCCACCCGTGCCTTCGGCACATGTTGACACGACGGGCAGGGATGGAACTCCGCCCCTGCGATGTGTTGGTGCAGACCGAAACGTGCGGACGCGCAATGTGCGCCCCTACATTTTGGCTAGACATTGGGACGAGCTTTTGAGATAGAAAACCCCCGCCGAATTTTTCGGCGGGGGTTCGTTGCATATCTACTTTTCGTCCCGTGCTTTGGTATCCGCAATTACCTTCTCCTGCACGTTCGGCGGTGTTTCTTCGTATCTCGCAAACTTCATTGTAAACGTCCCGCGCCCTTGTGTCATTGAGCGCAGATCAATGGCGTAGCTGCTCATTTCGGCCATGGGGACTTCGGCTTCGACGATCTGGTCGCCGTCGTCCGAGGGGTTCATGCCTAAGATGCGGCCGCGGCGTTTGTTGAGGTCGCCGATGATGTCGCCCATGTTGGCGTCGGGGATGGTGACTTCCAAGGTGCCAATCGGCTCTAAGAGCACGGGGCTCGCTTCGGGGAGGCCCGCTTTGTAGGCGAGGTAGGCGGCCATCTTAAAGGCATCGCCCGAGGAGTCTACGGAGTGGGAGGAGCCGAAGTCCAGCGTGGCTTTCAGGAACACGACGGGGTAGCCCGCCAGAACGCCCGCACGGGTGCTCTCTCTGAGACCTTTTTCGACCGAGGGGATGTACTCTTTCGGGACACAGCCGCCGACTGTTTTGTCTTCAAAGGTCATCTCTTCCGTCTCGCCCGGCTCGAAGATGACCCAGACATCGCCGAACTGGCCGGAGCCGCCGGATTGCTTCTTATGCTTGCCCTGCACTCTGCACTTCTTGCGGACTTTCTCGCGATACGGTACCCAAGCGGGGGAGAGCTCGACTTCCACGCCGAAGCGGCTCTTGAGCTTGGCACGGAGTACATCGAGATGTACATCGCCCGCGCCGGAGAGTACCATCTGGCGGGTCTCGGCGTTGTTGACGATGGAGAAAGAGGGATCTTCTTCTCTGAGACGGGTGAGACCCGCCGCGACCTTATCTTCCTGCCCCTTGACTTTCGGGGAAATGGCCATAGAGTAACACGGCTCCGGGAAAGCGATGCCGTCCGCTGCAATCAGACGCTTCGGATTACAGAGACTGTCACCTGTCTTGGTGTCCGTGAGTTTGCCGACCGCGCCGATGTCGCCGCAGATGACTTCGGAGACCTCTTCGCTCTTTTTGCCCTGCATGGCATAGATGCGGTTCATCTTCTCCGATGTGCCCGTGCGGACGTTGGTGAGCGTCATATCGGGCGTGACCTTGCCGGAGAGGACTTTGAAGAAGGAAAACTTGCCATACTGGTCGGACACGGTCTTGTAGACCAGTGCACAGGTTTCGCCGGAGGGATCGCAGGCGATTTCGACAGGCTCGCCGTTTAATGTACCGTGTTCGACTGCCACTTCGCAGGGGCTGGGGAGCAGGTCACCGATGGCGCGGAGCATACTCTTCACGCCGAGACCGGTCAAGGCACTACCGGTGAAGACGGGGAAGAGTGTGAGGTTACGGATACCGGCCCGCAGACCCGCAATTTTTTCCTCTTCGGTGAAGGCCTCGCCCTCAAAGTATTTTTCCATGAACGCTTCCGAAGTTTCGGCGATGGCTTCGTTCACGGCGGTGTAGAGTTCTTCCAGTTCCGCTTCCATCTCGGCGGGGGGCGCGCTCTCGGTGAAGTTGCCCTTGGCGTCGATGGAGAAGGCCTCACGGGTGATGAGGTCTACAATACCCGTGACTTTGCTGTCGGCATCGAAGATGGGTGCAATCATCGGGCAGACGCCGTTGCCGTATTTTTCGCGCAGGTCAGCGAGGGTTTTCTTGTAGCGTGCGTTTTCATCGTCCACCTTGGAGATGAAGAACATACGGGGCATTTTACGCTCGGCTAAGTATTTCCAAGCCTTTTCGCCGCCGACACCGATGCCGTCTTTGGCGGTGCCCACGATGACACCGGCATCCGCCGCACGCAGTGCTTGGAACACCTCGCCGACGAAATCGAAAAAGCCGGGTGCGTCAATCATGTTGATCTTGATGTCTTTGTACTTGGCGTACATGGTGGTCGCAGAGATGGAATTTTGCCGTTTGATTTCCTCGGCGTCATAGTCGGAAACGGTGTTCCCGTCTACGATTTTGCCCTGACGGTCAATCATGCTCGTGGTTTTGAGCAGAGCTTCTGCCAGGTCGGTTTTTCCGGATCCGCCGTGCCCGAGCAGGCAGATATTCCGAATGTTCTTTGTTTCATAGCCCATGAGATGTGTTCCACTCCTTCGCAGTTATATGGTAAGAGCAGTATACATGAGTCTGTGTCGAATTACAACAGGTTTATTCTCAAATTTGCTTTAGAAAGCATGTTTTTCTTGCGCAGGACATAGACATGGAGCAAGACGAGCTGATGGGAGGGGTATATTGTGCGCAGGACGAAGGAAAAAAAGCCGGAGCCATTGGGATTTGCAGCCAATGCGGGGTTGGGTGCGCTGATTGCGTTGGGGGTGGCATTTGTACTCTTATTTATCGCATCCATTTTGGTAGTTTCCGGGCGGTTGCCGGAGCGGGGGATGGGTACGATTACCGTGGGAGTACTGTTCGTGAGCAGTCTCGCAGGGGCATTTGCGGCGGTGCGGCGGCATCGGTCACGAGCCCTGCTTATGGGGCTTGCCGAGGGGGGGATGCTATATGCGATTACCCTTGTCGGCGGCATTTTTGTGGAGATGCCGATGTTTTTCGGGGGCTTGAGTGTGTTTTTATTTGCGGCGGCGGTGTCGGGCGGTGTTGTCGCGGGCCTGATTGGGGTGCGGGGAAGAAAGAGCAAAGGGCTTCGCTGAAAGCGAAGCCCTTTGTGTGGGTACTATTAAGTTCCTTGCCTTTTGCCCTTGACCTTAACAAAACAACGCGCCTGCTTTGCGTTGTTTTGAAGCGAACGACGGGGTTGCGTAATGCAATTTCCGGCATAGGCCGTAGGCTGTCGCCGGAAACGGAATGTAGCATCCCGGCAGAAAGCTGGCGCGAGTGTTGTTACAGGATTCGAACCCCCACGCCTTGAAAAATCTATGTTTTTACTGATTAGCCAAGCCAGCGTTTGCAAAATTGAAAAAGTGCCCCAAAAAGCATCGGCAATCAGGATTTCTTTGAGTGTTTTCTGGAATTGCAATGTTTAGAATGCGACATTACAATGTTATAGCAGTATATATACTTGCAAAAATATTTGGAGATACTAAACATGAGCAAAAAGTATAGTGAAGAAATTACCAAAGCCGCTATCGGCCAATACGCCATCAGGCAAACTGCCGCACGCCTAAGTGCTGAGTATGGCATTCCACGCAGCACAACCTATTCCTGGATCAAAATGACATCAAAAACTCAAATCTACAATCGGCACAGATATCTTATATCAAGGCTACTACAATCTGAGATGACGAGCGGACAAGATGGAAGAAAGGCTGGAAGTCATCAAAAAATCTCCCAAAGAGTTTGCGGGGTCAGCATACAGGGCCTACGCCCTGTTTACATCGTTTATTATAGCTCCACTAATGTTGCAAAATTTATTGCACTATACATTATATATTTGACAGAGATCTTCAATCGTGATAGGTTTCTTCAAAATAGAACATATCTCTTTTTCCCTGGAGAAAAATAGCTGCGAGATGAGTTTTCGGATATCTTCTTTCGTTCCGTAATGGACTTGGTTATGGCAGTTGCTGCAGAGCGAAAAAATATTTTGCTCCCTATCTAGAGTTACATCAAAATGATCAGTCATCGACATCGGGATTAGATGATGTGGCTCCATATATAGGTTCGGAGAATGTTTACGTTGAAAAGATGCGTGTGTTGGATCTAGTTCGCACTTGTGGTTGGCTCTGAATAACGCATTTCGTGAAGTCTGTGGGTTCCGTATATAAACATTCCGATTTCCGTTACGAGAAGCGGAGCCTTTCGGGAGGGGTGTACCTGGAACGATTGCAAGTAAATCCTCCGAGGACGTGTCTGAGCGACAAATCTGCTCAAACAATAATTGGTCGGCGGCTTCCGGAAGCATTTGTTCTCGAAAGAGCTTGTCTAGAAAGGTTTCGGTAACATGCTCCAAGTCAAGGTTCCTAGCCTTCTTGGCAAGTTCGAGATAATAACTTCGCCCTTTCTTCGTTATACGCCATACATCGTGCAGCCCTTTTTGCATATAGCCTCCTTTGACTAGATGCGAACGCTCAAATGCAAAGTCATTCCTCCATCGGAGCTCTGGCCGAGATGGCAGAAAATCATCGTTTTGATCGCTTTTATGCCAGTACCCCTGCACTTGTATATGGTTTAATACTTGTTGCTTAGTTCCTCCACCATCCAATTCGATTAAAGCATAGAGCATGATCAGCCATTTTTGGTCTTTCTTATTCACCTGCTAGGCCTCCATTATCTAAAAAATATGCAATCGGATAGCTGATATATTGCTCAATCAACAAGCGTTCGAATTCCGTAAGCAGGGTGTGGTGTCCGGCATCCGGATTATTCTGCCTGTACTGAAAAAACGCAAACAGAGTATCGCCAATCTTATACTGCATATTCCAATCAGGATAATAAACAGATACTCTGGAAAGTTCCGCATTATCAATGCTTGCGCGGGTGGTAAATACGGTGGATGCACGTTCAATTTCAAGACGATATGCTTTACTTTGAAAATAGCCTGCCGCATAGAGAGGATAGATTGTCTGCTTACATATCGGACGGAGTCGCTTCGTAAAGCTAGTGTAAACAGCCTCAGTATCTTTTGTCGAGACACAGCAACAGGCAAGCTCCTCAATTGTTTCACTAGTTCTATTTAGCAATACATCACCGCATTTTATGCTGTGCTTTTGAGCTTCTGCCTCTGTGGCCTGGACGTATAAACTCAAATTATCGGGAATAAAAGGGTGACGTATGATTGTTTTCATATCTAGTGCTGGTCGGCCTTGTCCAAACGATTCCTTGCTCTTTGCCAAACCACCAAACACTTTATACAAGTCTAACAATGCCACCTTCGCCCATACTGAAGCCATATCGGCTCTTTCCCATTGTTTTATATGAGAAAAGATTTCTTTGCCAACAAATAACATCTGTAGCTCTTTGATGCATGCATTCAAGTGCTCTGAATTTGCCCGCATGGTTGTTAAGTTTACAGAGCGGGGAACGGTAAACCAATTTGGGCTCAGAATATAGTCTTTTTGCGCAAGTTCCTCTAAATCCACCACCGCATATTCTTCAGTTCTTCCACGCAATGTCCCTTCTCGATAGCCATTTACAAGTTTTTCTATCTTTTTGGAGCTTTCTGCAGTTATGGCTTTTTCTATTTTCGGCTCAAGTCGTGTGGCATCAATTATTAGTATTTTGCTGCGTTTTTGCGGTCGGTTCAACAACCAAGCACAAAATGGAATTTTTGTGCCGCAAAAAAGCCCCGCCGGAAAGGTGATGATGGCTTCCACCGCACCATCGCAAATTAGCTGTTTGCGTATATGATTTTCATAGTTCCTGCGGGAAGTTAATGTTCTGTTAGGCAAAAGAACAGCGGCGCGACCATTTTCTTTTAGATGTCTGAGTATGTGTTGTACCCAAGCAAAGTTTCCGCTTCGTTTGGGCGATGAGTCATGATGCCATTTCTGGTCCATAAAGTTAGTGTAGCCTTCATTCTCATTAGAAAGGTTGAATGGAGGGTTTGCTAAAATATAATCAAATATCTGATCCATATGTTGGTCAGACGTTAGCGTATTGGTAGACTGGTTTCCTAAATTGGGTGCTAATCCATGCAGTACAAAATTTACACAGCACACTTTGTAGTCGTTCACGTCCTGTGTCTGACCGTAACATGTCAAATCCGAGTGCTGTGAGGCGATTTGAGCCGCTCCTATGAGCATAGCCCCACTTCCGCAGCAAGGATCATATAGGGTTCCGCCCTTCATATCTAGCAACGTACCAATACATCGCACAATTTCTCTAGGTGTATAAAAATCGCCGCTTGTTGCTTTTGAAAATACTGGAAGCTCCTTGCACATGAAATCTTCAAATAGCGAAGATAGAAAAGCCTGATCAGCGGGAAAAGCAGATAATAGGTCAATGAGTTCTTGCATTGTCGACTCATCAACTTCATGATGCTTATTTTCATCAATGAATACTCGAACAAAGGGAAACTTCGGCTCCAATATTGTCATAGCATTTACTAGGGCTGTGGCGTAGCTATCGCCCGCTTTGCGCTCTAATAAGTCCCAAGGCGTTATTCCGATAGTGCTTTTATCGACTATCTCTTCGAACGTAAATTGGTGTAATGGGAGAGGGTATGTCTCTGAAAGATATCGTATAAGCAGTAGGATCATAAACACATCTTTTTCTAAACGCATACCAAGTTGCACTATTCTATGCCGTGCTTTCTGTAAATCCGCAGTTAATATTTGCCATGACAATTTAAATTACCTCAATTCTAACAGCAGTCAAAAATCCTATCATAGAATGATACCACAATGACAGGAAAAATTCTATCTTTCGGTAGCGCATCTCCATTTTTACGCCCAGCGAAAAAACAATTATGCCTTTACACAAAGTACAGTTGCCCTCCCCAAATATCCTCTGCTGGAATTTGAAAAATCGTATAAATTTTATGTAGTAAATTTTTTAAAATTTTGGAACTAGTGACCAAAACATAATCTGCTGCAGGGTTACACTCATTTAGGTAACGACACATGGAAATATTTTCAAATGCTTATCATTTCTTTGAGATAATACCCGTGCCTTCGCAAAAAAAGGTGCTACTGCATTTACACAGCGGCATCCCCTTCGTCTCATACATCTGCTTATAAATTTAATTTTGTGTAACATGTTGCGGCTGTAAGATTTCCGCACTTATTCGGTTGTTCACGTTTCGGCGAATCTATTGCACATAAACAAGGTTGTCCAAATTTTTGACATTTTTGGAATCAGGGAGGTTGGATATGCAAGCAAATGGGGACTCTATGAAAACATTGAAATATAAGGGTTTGGAATAAAAGAACGGACTTCAAATTTTGCATAGTCCACTAAAACTGTTCAAAATTTGAAGTCCGTTCAACTGGTGCTGGTGGCCGGAATCGAACCGGCACGGGATTGCTCCCACGGGATTTTAAGTCCCGGGCGTCTACCTGTTCCGCCACACCAGCGTAGTGCTTCCGTATCGTACCATTTTTGGAGGGCGATTGTCAAGTAGGGGCGGCAGAATGCCGCCCCTACAATGTACGCCTACATCCTACCGCACCGCCTTAAACCGTTCCGTCGTCTCCCGTACGCCGACCTCAACGGGGAACCGCTCGGCGGAGGAGCCGCCCATGTAGCCGTCGCATTGCGGGCAGTTGTCTACCACATACTGAAGTTCCGTATGTCCGGAAATCGGCCCGCCGTGGCTGATGATCATCGCTTCGGGATGTGCTCGTTTTACCGCGTCGCAAATATGATTGACCCGTTTGCAGGTCTCATCGAGCGAAATCGCTGTCTTGTTGCCGATGCTCCCGCCGACGGAGTTACCCATACATGCCACAATCAGCGGAACGCCGACATCGGCCATGCGTCTTGCTTCGTCCGCTGTGGTACAGGCGGCGTGGGTGAAGAGGTCATGCTTGACCGCCAGCTCCATCATGTCGATTTCCTTTTGGAACGGCAGCCCCGTTTCCTCAAAAGCAGCCCGCAGGCTTCCGTCGATGGCACTCATGCTGGGGCTGTTGTAGATGCCGGAAAACCCGAGCGATTTTACACGATCTAACAGCCGCTCCATGTCCCGTGTCGGGTCTGCGCCGAGCAGTCCCGCGCAGACGGGGACGTCTTGCACAATCGGTAAAATCTCCCGCTCGCCCAGCTCCAAGGTCAGGGCGTTGGAGTCGCAGATGGGCAGGTAGCCCGCCATAGAGCTCAGCCCCGCCATACGGAACTTGGCGAGGGGGTAGGTCGAAATTAAATCCGCGCCGCCGCGCTCTACGAACTTTGCCGTGATGCCCGTTCCGACACCGACCGTGTAGAGGTATCGCCCTGCTGCACGTTCGGCTTTGAGGCGTGCGAGGACTTCGCTTGCTGTGTATTGTTTTGCCATACTATTTCCCTCCTAGAGCACTTTTTCAAACCGGCGGAATGCTCTATCGCAATTCCAACAAATAAATCCGTACCCGATTCTGAATAATCCGCGCCGTATCCGCCGCCGTCCTGTCACCTGCGAAAAATGGCAGCAGTTCTTCCAATGCCATCTCCCACAACTCGGGCGCGTAGCGTCCGCCCGGTTGGGCGGTGTCTATAATCGCCCGCAGGCTTTGCGCCTCTGCCGTTGTCATGGCGTAGAGTTCGATTGAGAAACCGAATTGTTGGATTGTAAGCGGAACCTCCGCTTCGTTGCCGTCCTCATCCTCGCTCATCCGAGGTGTCATTGCCTCGGCGATTCCGGCTTCGTACAGGTCAATGCGCAGGGGGAAACGGTATTCGCTGACCTCTGCCGCGGGCAGAAGCAAACGGCGCACAAACGCCCAAGCGTCTTCCGCGCGGTCAGATGCGACGTTGATGCCTACACGGTTCATATCTAAGTGTATCATATGCGCACCGCCCGCATCCGTGGGCATGCCGAGCGTGGTGATATTTTCCAAGGCGGCGGCATAGACCCGATACGTCTCTATGCCGCCCAGAAATGCCATAGAAAGTAACTGTTCTCCCTGCGGAATATGTATAAACGCACTAACAACTCCATGCACCGCCTCCGGCGCAGAGGCGGGCAAGCGGCTCGCAACTTCCAGCAGGCGGATGAAAGCCTCACTATCCAAATTTGCTTCCATCCTGTGCCAATCGATGAATGCGGGCATCATCTCCATGATAAAACTTTGACCTGTCACCCAAAAGCCCAGCGGATAAGGCGCGGGTGTTTCCATCAGAGCGAGGAGGTCTGCGTGTGTCCAAGTATCGATATGCCCCACGGTTTCCATCCGGCCTATCATTGTCCGAATGGAAAATTCATTTGTAATCCAAGGCAGAGTGCCGTCAGGCGTCTCCATGGCGTTTAGTACATTCGGGAAAAAGTCTGCCCGATTCAGCTCCGGGTCGGTGACGAGGAAGGGATTCAAATCGACCAACAGGCCGGCATCCGCCATGATTTCACCGGCTCCGAATATGATATCGGGGCCGCCGCCCGTGAGCAAATCCATCTGAAAGCGGGAGAAACCGATTCCATGGTCTGTTTCCGTGTTGTACCTGTTATAATCAATCAATTCAATGCGATGCGTGCGGCTCTCTCGATTGAACGCTGCGATTTCCCGCATGATATCGGAGGAGAGCCAAAATCCGCCCAAGGTGATGGTGACACGCTCGGGCAGATCTGCCCTCGGGGTGGGGGTGAGGAGGATCATCGCGGTCTCAATGTGCCACCCCTCCTCGTCTCCAAGCCAATCTTCCGTTTGCATCAGGACGAAGATGCGGCCGTCGTCCAAGAAAAGGACATGCGCGCTGCTCATATCGGTAAATCCGGTTTCGAGCCAGTTCAGGATGAGGGTACGCTCCCCGCTTTGCAGATTATAGCCGAAGAGATAGCTCCCGTTGTCCATTAAAAGGTCAAAGTCGGCGTCTTCCCATGCCGAAAACAGGCGCAACACACCGGGTGCGGTGACGGGGATGTCTTCGTCGTTCCACTCGCCCGTGGCGGGGTCAATCTCCCGCAGGGTGGGGTTGCCGGCATCGTCCCACAACATGCCCACGATGCGTCCGTCCCGCAGCATTGCGGCGGTTTGGCGGGGGAGGCGGTGTTCCCGGTCGGGGAAGAGCGTATTGAGCTCGTCTTCCACAGTCTCGAAATCACCGGGTATTGTTCGGCGTTCCGCATCGCTGCCGTCCGGCAGGAAGCTGGTGAAGACAACCTCGGCACCGTGTATGGCATTATTTTCGATATCCCACGCAGTATAGTAGAAGAAAATCCGTTCGCCCGCTGTCCATGCGCGCTCTACCCGCTCTGTAATCACAGGAGATTCCAAGTGTTTGGGGAGGTAGGCGTAGGTGTCGAAGCGGGTGGTGTTGAACAGGCCGCCGCTGGATACGCGCTCGTTGTTTTGGCCGCAGGCGGTGAGGGATAGGGGGATGAGGAGGAGCAGGAGCAGAAGGAGTCGTTTTTTCATGGCGCGGGTTCCGTTTCTGTAATGTTCTTGGTGTTATTATAGGGGCTTCAGTGTGGTGTGTCAAACGGGGTATGGTGCTGTAGGGCGGCCGTTGGCCGTCCGCGCCCCTGATGATACGTTTTGCGGCTTGGGAAACGTGCGCCCCCCTACTCTCCGCTTTCCGCCACAGGCAGCACAACCAGCTTCGGCGCATCATCTCCCTCATACATCTCCTCCGTTTTAAGCTGTGCCTCCTGCAAAATATTGATTGCGTCCGTCATGGCGTTGAATAGGGTGAAATACATTTTTTTGTAGTCTGTTGCCATGCTATTGCTCTCCTTTAGTCGTCATGTGTAGTCTATCAATAATATAATGTTTGTCAATAAACGTCAATATACGTTTATTGACAGATGTATTTTGAGCATTCTGAGAGATACACTTTTGCTGAGGTGATAGTGTATGGGACGCAGTTCAAAAGTTTCGATAGAGCATAGAGACAAATATTTTGAGATTGGCTTAAATGTTGCATTTTACCGTAAAAAAGCGGGAATGACGCAAGACCAACTTGCTGAAAAAATAGACATGAACCGCTCTTATCTGGGGGAAATTGAGGCACCAAATATGGTGACAACTCTATCGTTGGAGATGTTATTCAAAATTGCGGATGCCTTGGAGATTCCCGCATCCAAACTCTTGGAATTTCGGGATTAGTTGACGGGGCAAGCGTGATTTGATATACTTCCACTGTAGGGTGCGATGTCCTCATCGCACCGTGCATATGCGGCGCGATGAGGACATCGCGCCCTACAAAGGACTTTTTGGGAGGCTGTGCGTTTGCTCGTTGTCATCAAAGGGGCGGGGGATATCGCGACCGGGGTCGCCGTTCGATTATGGCGGGCTCGGTTTCAGGTTGTCATGACGGAAGTGCCGCAGCCTACGACCGTGCGGCGGACGGTAAGTTTTTCGCAGGCGGTGTATGACGGAGCCGCCAGAGTGGAGGGCATCGAAGCCGTGCGCATCTCGTCTGCGGACGAGGCGGAGACGTTCTTGCGGATAGGGCGGATCCCTGTGCTGGTGGATGCCGAGGCGGCCTGTGTGCGTTTGCTTGCGCCGGATGCGGTGGTGGATGCGATTTTGGCCAAGCGGAATCCGGGGACGGCCATCTCGGACGCCCCCGTAGTAGTCGGTGTCGGTCCCGGGTTTACGGCGGGGGCAGATTGCCACGCCGTGGTGGAGACAGAGCGGGGGCACGATTTGGGTCGTGTGATTCTCGAAGGTTCCGCCGCGCCGAACACGGGTGTACCGGGTGAGATTGGCGGCTATGATTTGCAGCGTGTTTTGCGGGCGGGGTCTGCGGGCGTGTTTCGGCAGGTGTTGGAGATCGGAACACGGGTAAACGCGGGCGATGTCGTCGGGACGATTGACGGTGCGCCTGTGGTTTCTGAAATTAACGGTATCCTCCGCGGTGTGTTGGCATCCGGGATTTCCGTGAAGCCGGGGATGAAGTGCGGTGACGTTGACCCGCGGTGCGAGCCGGGGCATTGTCACAGCGTGTCGGACAAGGCGCGCGCCGTCGGCGGCGGGGTGTTGGAGGCGATTTTGCGGCTCTGTCCCGGTACGGTGACGCTTCGATGACGGGCATGATGTATTCGGATGCGCTGGGGCTTGTCCCCGGCGATGTAGCGGCGATGATTGGGAGCGGGGGGAAGACCTCGCTGCTGTTTCGGCTGGCGGATGAGAATCGGGGGCGGCGGGTGCTGGTCTCGACGACGACGAAGATGTTTATGCCCCATGTAGGGGTGGGGTCATCCCGTCCGTGCTCCGCCGCGGGGGCGGTTGATTGGGATATTTCCGATGCGGGAGACGGCGGACGGCCAATGGCCGCCCCTACAGCAGGGATTCATTTATTGCACGGCGGAAAGTTGGGTGAGAAAATTATCGCCCCGCCGCCGGGACAACTTGCGCTTGCCTGTGCGGACGCGGAACTGGCTCTGCTGGAGTGTGACGGGTCAAAGGGTTTGCCGCTCAAGGGCTGGGCGGCGTATGAGCCTGTGGTGCCGAATTTTGTGACGGTGACGGTCGGTGTATTGCCGCTCTGGGCGGTTGGGCAGGCTGTCGGCCCCGAGCTTGTGCATCGGGTGGAGTTGTTTTGTGCGCTGACCGGGGCGGAAATCGGGGAGCCTGTGACACCCGCGCATTTGGCCGCCGTGATCGGGCATCCCGCAGGACTCTTCCGGGAAACGCAGGGGCGGCGGGTATTGTTTTTGAACTATCGGCAGGGCGAGCCGGGGCCGGAGTTGGCTGAAGCTTTGGTGAAGATACTGCCCCCCGCCGTGCGGCAGGGTTTGGATGCCGTTTTGGCCGGGGATGTGCATAGCGGCACGGTGCGGAGGATAGAACTATGAGGGCGACAACTGCCATCATCTTAGCTGCCGGGCTGTCGTCCCGCATGGGGGCGCAAAAACTACTGCTTCCCGTGGGCGGGAAGCCGATGTTACAGCATGGCTTGGATTTGGTGGAGTCGATGGACTTCACCCGGTGTGTACTGGTGACGACACCGGAGGTCGCGTCGGGCGTAGGCACGGGGGCGGAGATTGTCATCAACCCCGCGCCCGAGGCGGGGCAGAGCGGTAGTGTGCGCTTGGGTGTCCTCGCCGCCGCGCCGGGGGACAGCCTGCTTTTTCTTACGGGTGACCAGCCGTTTTTGGATGCGGCGACCTTGGCGGCGATTTTGGCGGCGGATGACGGCGAGAGCATCGTCTATCCCGTGGGGCCGGACGGGATGCCGAGGAGTCCCGTGTTGTTCGGGGCGAAGTTTCGGGAGGAGTTGCTCTCGCTGCAAGGCGACGAGGGCGGTCGGCAGATTCGGCGGCGGTATCCGGCGGCCTGTCGGGCGGTGCGAGTTACGGATGAGCGGGTTTTGGCGGATATTGATACGCCGAGGGAGTATGACAGGGTCAATTCCCCTCCTTCGGAGGGGTGGCAGGCGTAGCCTGACGGGGTGGTCTTGCGGGGCGCATATGTTGTAGGGAGCGGTGCCCTCGACGCCCCGCATACCATACACGCAATACCACGGGGCGGCGAGGATGCCGTGCCCTACACAAAGGTCAAGGGTACCACCCTACCCCTTCGGTGAGGGGAATTTGCACGAGACGATGCGGGTAGCATTCTACAATGTACAACGTGTAGGGGCGCGCATTGCGCGTCCGCGGACGGCCAATGGCCGCCCCTACAACCAACACCGTAAATTTCTGCTGTTATACGGGATACCGGAGGACGCCGCCCCCCACAAAGGCAATGGGCGCACAAAGCCTCCCTCGCAAGCGAGGGAGGTGGCCGCCGTAGGCGGTCGGAGGGAGTACAGGCGCATACATTTTCTGCGGAAAATGTATAAGTCCGCCTAAGGCGGACGATGTGCTTTCGAAAGGGGACTTGTCTCCCTTCGACCTTCCCCCCGGCCTCCGGCGGCACCAAGGTCAAGGGCACCACCCCACCGCCTGCGGCGGCACCCCTCCAAGGAGGGGAATTTGGAAAAAGACGGGCGGGATGACCCCGCCCCTACAATGGAGGAAGCGCATCATGAATACATTTTTTGTCAACAACCAAAAAGTCCAATGCGAGGACGGCACCAAGCCCCTGCTCGACTTCTTGCGGGACGACCTCGCGCTCACGGGCACCAAGCGGGGCTGTGACGGCGGGGCCTGCGGGACTTGTATGGTCAACGTGGACGACAAGGCGGTCAAAGCCTGCGTCCCGAAGGCGGCGAGCCTCTTGGACAAGCGGATTGTCACCATTGAGGGGCTGTCTGACCGGGAAAAAGCGGTGTACGCCTATGCCTTTTCCAAGACGGGGGCGGTGCAGTGCGGATTTTGCATCCCCGGCATGGTGATGAGCGCGCGGGCTTTGCTGCTCAAGACGCCCGATCCGAGTTCTGCCGAGGTGCGGCAGGCGATTCGGGGCAATATCTGCCGCTGTACGGGCTATGTGAAGATTGAAGATGCCATCCGGTTGGCCGCCCGCCTGCTTCGTGACAGAACGGAAGTGCCGGAGACGGTGTTCACCGGACGTGTGGGTGAGGATTTCTTCCGTGTAGACGCGGTGGAAAAGACGCTCGGCACGGGCATCTATGTGGATGACATGACGGTAGACGGCATGGTCTATGCCGGGGCATTGCGCACAAAATACCCGCGGGCAAAAGTGCTGTCGATTGACGACACACGGGCGATGGCGCATCCCGATGCAATCCGCATCATTACGGCGGCGGATATCCCGGGGAAGAACACGGTCGGGCATCTGGTGCAAGACCAGGACACGCTCATCGAAGTCGGCGCGGTGACTACATATGTGGGCGACGCCGTGGCAATCGCCGTCGTGCGGCGGCAGGAGGCTTTGCAGGAAGTGCTCGGGCTGATTGACGTGGCGTATGAGGAACTGATCCCGATGGCAAGTCCGACGGAGGCTTTGGCCGACGGCGCGCCCTTGGTGCAACCTCGGATGGGGAGCAACATCCTGCGGCAGGAGCAAATCCGCCGTGGGGCTCCGGACGCGGCACTTGCGAACTCGGCGCATGTGGTGACACGGCAGTACTCCGTGCCGTTTACGGAACACGCCTTTATGGAGCCGGAGTGTGCGATTGCCATGCCCGAGGGCGAGGGCGTGCGGCTCTACACGGGCGGGCAGAGCATCTACGATGAGCAGCATCAGATTGCGATTGTGCTGGGGCTGCCGGAGGAGAAAGTCCACGTCATCAGCTGCTTGGTTGGCGGCGGGTTCGGCGGCAAGGAGGACTTGAGCTGTCAGCACCATGCGGCTTTAGCGGCGTATCTGACGGGCTTGCCCGTGAAGATTCGCTTTTCCCGTGCGGAGAGCCTCATTGTCCACCCAAAGCGGCACGCGATGGAAATTGAAATGACCACTGGCTGTGATGAAAATGGGAAAATCACCGCCATGAAAGCGAAGATCGTCTCGGATTCGGGGGCCTTTGCGTCCCTCGGCGGGCCTGTGCTGCAACGGGCTTGCACCCACGCGGGCGGACCGTATAATTTTCAGGATATCGAAGTGCAGGGCACGGCGGTGTATACGAACAACGTCCCCGCCGGGGCGTTTCGCGGCTTCGGCGTGACGCAGTCGGCCTTTGCGATGGAGGGCAATCTGACGCTTCTCGCCGAGATGGTCGGCATCTCGCCTTGGGAGATTCGTCACCGCAACGCCATCCGTCCGGGGCAGGTGCTGCCGAACGGGCAGATTGCGGACGAGTCCACCGCTCTTGTCGAGTGCTTGGAGGCCGTGCGGGAAGTCTACGAGGCGGCACCCTATGCGGGGATTGCGAGTTGCTTTAAAAATGCGGGCCTCGGCGTCGGTGTGCCGGACATCGGGCGGTGTATCGTCTCGGTGGAGGACGGCAAAGTCCGCGTGCGCTCCAGCGCGGCCTGTATCGGGCAGGGGATGGCCACGGTGCTCGTGCAGATGGCCTGTGAGACGCTTGCAATGCCGCCGGAGATGATAGTCTGCGAAGTGCCTGACACGGCACGGACGCCGAACTCAGGGACGACGACGGCATCCCGCCAGACGGTGTTCAGCGGAGAGGCGGCTGTGCGGGCGTGTCAGCTTTTAAAAGCAGAGCTGGACAGCGGCCGGAGCTTGGCCGATTTGGAGGGCAAAGAGTTCTATGCCGAGTTCAAGCCGGAGACCGACCCCATCGGCAGTCCGAAGCCGAACCCGGTGAGCCATGTGGCCTACGGCTTCGCCTGTCAAGTGGTCACGCTTGATGAGACGGGCAAGGTGGAAAAAGTCACCGCCGCCTATGACGTGGGGACGCTGGTGAACCCCCGTGCCGCCGAGAGCCAAATCGAGGGCGGCATTGCGATGGGCCTCGGGTACGCGCTTACGGAGGATTTCCCTGTGGCGGGCGGGTATCCGCAGACGGCCTATGCCAAACTCGGCATCTGGCGGGCGACGGATGTGCCGCCGATTGACGTGACTTTCGTCAAAGGGCCGGAGGTGAACGAGGCGGCTTATGGGTCTAAGGGCGTCGGTGAACTTGCGACGATTCCCACGGCTCCTGCGGTGGCGGGGGCGTATTATAAGTTGGACGGCGTGTTTCGGCAGAAGCTGCCGATGGACGGGACGGTGTATCGGAAAGGGAAGTAGAGTAGGGGCGGCCATTTGGCCGCCCTTTGCTTTGCTTCGTAGGGGCGACCGGGGTCGGTTGCCCCTACGACGTACGTCGTATGTACCGCATATGCACCTCAAGTCGCGAAGCCTCCTTTTCCAAAGGAGGTGGCAGGCGTAGCCTGACGGAGGATTTGTAGGTTCTATTGCCGACATTGCAAAAATGAGAATCCTCAGTCGCCTGCGGCGACAGCTCTTTCGGAGAGGGAGCCCAAGGGCAGGGGCGGCCACACGGAGCCGCCCCTACGCCGGACAAAAAACAGGGCAGACACAAAGTATGCCTCTGCAACATGCGATTCCTACTCCACCAACTGCTTCAGCCCCGGTGTGCGCTCAAACAGCCCCAGCAGCACGGCGACGAAGTACACATACACGGTGTCCACCAGCAGCGACGCTACGGCCCGCGGAATCCATACGGTGACTATCGGGATGGCGGGCCAGAAGATGGGTTGGAGGACGAACGTATTGAGCGTTGATACGAACAGCCCCGACACCAAGATGGTGACGGTGAGCGGCAGGAGTTTTTCAAACTGTCCCTCTTTGACAAGCCATTTGGAGAAAGCCAGTTCGATGCCAATCAGGAGCAGCGCAAACCCGGCGGCGGCCAGGAAGCCCCAAGTGACGGCGGCTCGCATTCCGGCGAGGGCGTCGTTCGGGGAGCTTGCGCCCTGTGTGCGCTCGACCAGAACACGGCTGATGAAGTGCATGTTGCTCGTGTCGATCGCTTCGGGGTCAAGGCCGTCATAGAAAGTGGCACCGAGGCCGTCGGCACTGAGAAAGGCCATGTTTGCAAGTCCGAAAGCGAGCAAAATGACGGCGAAGGTCAGAATGCAGATGCGCAAAACAAGGCGGCTTCTGCCTTGCAGGCCGCGCCAGAGGAATCCGCGCAGCAGACCGCCGACGGTGACGACGACCGTCATCCACGGGAGGAAAGTACCTGTCGACAGTAGGAAGAAGCCCAAAAGGTCAAACAATCCGGCGGCGATTGCGCCGTAGACGGGGCCGAAGAGAATGGCGGGCAGGATGGCGAAAATCGTGCCGGGGTTAATGCGGTGGCCGTTTGCGCCGTAGATGGGGAGATAGAACGTGGCGGCGAACCGCAGTACCAGCGCGATGCTGAGGAGAATTGCCGTGATGGTGATTCGGCGGGTGTGGAGCGATGACTTGGATAAATTGGACATGAAAAAACCTCCTGTTATGCAGGCACGGCTACATAACGGGAGGCATGCGGAAATATCGCATGACTGCGTATGCAGCAGCGGGATGCGAACCTTGCACCGTGCGTATGTTACGCTTCGTCCCGCTGACAACTCCCCGTTCAGCGGACACTAGAGCACCGATTCGGTGCAACGCACAAAGTTCTACTCTGCTTTATTGTAGGCAGACACAGGGTCTACTCCTACAATCAACTCTAACATGGACGCTTTGGGATGTCAAGCATATGGCGTGATTTCATCGCCGATTTTTTGGTAGATAGTGTCAATCGGTACATCTGCGGCTTGGAGGGCCGCGTTGGCCGTCTCCAACTGCTGAGGCGGGAGGCGGAGGACGATGCCGCATTGGGCGGACAGAGCTTCGGGCATGGGCATAACTTTGGCGTCCAGCCCTGCGGTGAGCAAGATGCGCTCGGCCTTGATGGCGGTGCGGGTGGAGAGGAAGGTGAACAGCACTTCTTCGGACATGGTTGCTCCTTTGGTCGCAATGTAGGATTTAGAGTTTAGAATGCAGAATGAACGGTCAAGGGCGGGGGGCTTGCAATCGTTATAGTTGGATTAGGTTTTCGGACGCTTGCATCGTTTTGACAATCTCCGGCATATTGGAGATTTCACCCACGGCGGGGGTGATGCCGTAGTAGTTTGTGCAGGTACCGCAAGATAGGATGCGAGTGCCGCGCTCGGCCAGAGTTTGGAGGTCGCAGAGCGTGTTTGTATCGGGGGCGGTCAGGGTTACGCCGCTGTTGAAGAGGAGGAGGGTGTGCGGCGGCGTGTCTGATTGGGTCAGGGTGTGGAGGAAGCTTTTTAGGAGGATTTCGCCGAGGCCGTCAGAGCCTTGGCCCATGGTTGTGCCGCCGATGGCAATGGTGGTGGGTGGTGTCATGGGGATGATTCCTTTCTATGGTTCATTGCCTGCCAGTATAGCATATTTCCCCCGTTTTGTCCCATACTATCCGAAAACGGAGGCCGGAAACCATGAGAAAAATTTGTATCTGCTTCGCCATCATAGGGCTTTTGCTATGCACACCTATCCTCGAAGCGCAAGCCGTACCTGAGAACGTCCAAGTACCCGTCATCATGTACCACAGCCTTGCCGGGGCGGGGGCGAATACGTCTATCAGCGGGGCGGAGTTTGAGGCGGATTTGCAATATTTGCAGGAGATGGGCTACCAGTCGGTGACGCTTGCGGATTTGGCGGGTTTCGTACACCACGGCACAGATTTGCCAGAACGGCCTGTGGTGCTGACCTTTGACGACGGGTACTGGAACAACTATTCCGTCGGGCTGCCCTTGGCGCAGAAGTATAGTATGCCCATCGTAATCTCCGTTATCGGCAAGGACACGGAGATTTGGAGTGAGATTCCGTCTACGGATTTACAGCACGGGCATGTGACGTGGGATCAGATTCGGGAGATGGCGGCATCGGGCCTTGTCGAGATCGCCAACCACACTTGGGATTTGCACAAACACGCAGACGGACGCAAAGGCGCGGCGATTCGGCCTGGAGAGGATGCGGCGGATTATCGAATGGTGTTGCAGGAGGACGCGGGCAAATTGCAACGGCTCCTCACCGAGCGGTGCGGGGTTATGCCGATTGCGTTTGTGTACCCCTTCGGCCGGATGTGCGACGAGGCGGAGGCGATTTTGGGGGAGATGGGCTTTTTGGCGACCTTGTCTTGTCGGGATGGGGTGAATGCGATTGTGCGGGGGGACGGGGCGTGTTTGTTTGGGTTGCGGCGGTTTGAGCGTACACCGGGACGGGGCGCGCAGGGGATTTTGGAGGGGGTGTAGGGGTTGGTTTTGCTTGAGGTGTAAAGTATCAGAGTTCACTATGACTTTAAGAAAAACGAATCTGATGAGAAGAAACCGAGCGAAAGCATTGAGGCAGAGCAACAGCGTGTGCAAAATTAAGTTTCCGGCCCGGAAAACCCATAAATTTGTGCAAATAGGTTATGCCGTCCGCTTACGGACGGCATAATTCTTTGTGCAAAATTCCCCTGACATTTTCCGTGAAAACATGGTATTCTATTACTCGATTGTATGATATAAGCAGAACGGAGGAACTTATGAACCCTATCATTGAAGTGCAAAACTTCACCAAACGCTACGGTAAATTTACTGCCGTGGACGACATCTCTTTCCAAGTGGAAGAGGGGAGTATCTTTGCCTTCCTCGGCCCGAACGGGGCGGGGAAGAGTACGACGATTAACACGCTCTGCACCATCTTCGAGAAGACGGAAGGTACCCTGCGCATTGACGGCAAGGACGTGAGCACGCAGAAGAACGAGGTGCGCAAGAGCATAGGCGTGGTGTTTCAGGACTCGACGCTGGACAAGAAGATGACGGTAGAAGAGAACCTGCGTATGCACTGCGTGTTTTACCGTGTGCCGAAGCGGGAAGTGGAAGAACGGATTGCTTTTGTGCTGGAACTGGTAGAGCTGTCCGAGTGGCGGCGGAAACGGGTGAGTGCGCTCTCTGGCGGGATGAAGCGGCGGGTGGAGATTGCCCGCGGGCTGATTCATTTTCCGAAAGTGCTTTTCCTAGACGAACCCACGACGGGTCTCGACCCGCAGACCAGAGCGCACATCTGGGAGTACATCGTGAAGCTGCAAAAGGAGAAGAACATCACCATGTTCCTCACCACGCACTACATGGATGAGGCGGAGATTTGCAACCAAGTGGCCATCATGGACGGCGGAAAAATCGTCGCCAACGACAGGCCGTTTGAGCTGAAGAAACAGTACACCAAAGACAGAGCCTATATCACAACGGAGCGGCCGGAAGAGCTGGAGCGTTTGCTGCGGGCGCACAACTTAGAGTTCGTGCAAAAGCCCAAGTATTACCGTGTAGACGTGGACAGCGTACCGGGGCTCTTGCAAGTGTTGGGCGACCAGAAAGATGTGATTACGGACTTGGAAGTCAAAAAGGGGACGCTGAATGATGTGTTTCTTGAGATTACAGGCAAGGAAATTCGGGAAGGGGGAGAGTCATAATGAAGACAGTATTCGCGCTTTGTCAGCGCAATCTAAAAGACTTTGTACGGAATAAGCCGCGGCTGATTTTGTCGATTATTTTCCCTTTCTTTTTCATCTATGTGTTCTCGTCGATTTTCCAAAACGAATATATCGAAAACCCCATTTCGCTTATGCTGGCGGGTATTGCGATTGCAACCGTGTTCGATGTGACGCTTCGCATCTCGTCTTCGACGATTGATGACATGTCATCGGGCTTTATGAAAGAGGTACTGGTCTCACCGGTGTCGCGGCTTTCCATTGCGGGCGGACAGTTCTTGTCCGGTGCGGTGATCGGCACGATGAACGGGATGATTATCCTCTTGGGTGGTGTGCTTCTCGGTTTTCGGGTGACGAGCCCGCTGACCGTGCTGTACATCATTGCCGCTATGGTGTTTGTGGGCTTTGTTTTCGCCGGGTTTGGACTGTTTATGGCGACGACGACAAAGAGCACGCAGACCTTTCAAGTTGTCTCAATGGCGATTACCATGCCCATGACCTTTCTCTCGGGCGCATATATCCCTGTGGGCGATCTGCCGAATGTCTTGCAAATTATCACGCGATTCAACCCGCTTACTTATGCGGTGGCAATGTTTCGGAGTGTTTCACTGGAGTGGGGCGGTCTGCCCTTAGAACAACAGATTCACTTGGGCGTGTCGATTGAAATCGGCAATTTCGTAGTTACGCCCATGATTTCTGCGCTGATTTTGCTTGGATTCGGGGCACTATTCTTGCTCCTTTCGACATTGGCATTCATGCGAACGGATTTTTCCAAGATGAGCCGCAGCGCGGGGGATGCGGTGGATTGGGGATGATGGCGGTTAACGCCGAACAAATGGGGCCGACGCAGATTTGCGTCGGCCTTTTGCTTGTTTTAGGGGCGGAGTTCCATCCTCGCCCGTTCGCACCAATCGTGTGTTGTAGGGCGTGATGTCCTCATCACGCCGCGCGCTACCCCTGTGTGAGGCTGCGGCGCGATGAGGACATCGCGCCCTACGTATGCCCGCCCCTGCAAAGGGCAAGAGCCGGACGGCCAAAGGCCGCCCCTACAAAAAATGAAAAATCCCTCTTGACAAATTTTCCCATCGAATATATAATGATGATATCAATTTGATATCACGAAAGGGGAAAACACATGAACACAAACGAAAGAATCGTCATCACAGAGGAGGTCAAAGCTCCCGTGCGGAGCGGGATGGTTTGGCTTATCTTGACTACGCTGCTCTATCTGGGCGCAGGCGCGCTTTTGGGGATCGCCATTTGGCAGTGGTGGGTCGTTGCCATTGTTGCGGCCGCCGTTTGGCTGACCTTGGGGTGGATTCCCTATTGCGGGCTGAAAGTCCTGCGGCCGAATGAGGCCTATGTACTTACCCTGTTCGGAAAGTATTACGGTACGCTGAAAGGGCCGGGGTTTTATTTCGTAAATCCTTTCACCTCGCCGATTAACCCCGCCGGGGGGAAAGAGGACGTGTCGGGTGCGGAGATTGTGGTCGGTGATACGAAAGTGTCCACGGGCGAGTTGTTCGAGAACAAACGGCTCTCCCTCAAGACGCTGACCTTAAGCAATGAGAAACAGAAGATTAATGACAAACTGGGCAACCCCATAGAGATTGGCATCGTGGTTATCTGGCGCGTGGTGAACACGGCGCAGGCGGTGTTTAACGTGGATAATTATGCCGAATTCCTCTCTATCCAATGTGACAGCGCATTGCGCAACATCGTGCGGCTGTACCCCTATGACGTGGCGGACGATGCGACCTTGGGCGAGAAGTCTCTGCGGGGGAGTAGTGTGGAGATTGCAGAGGGATTGCAAAAGGAGATTCAGTCCAAAGTGGAAGTCGCCGGGTTGGAGATTGTCGAGGCGAAAATTACGAGCCTTGCCTACGCGCCTGAAATCGCCGCCGCCATGCTCCAGCGTCAGCAGGCGAGTGCGGTTGTGGATGCGAAGCAGTTGATTGTCGAAGCCGCCGTCGGCATGGTGGAGCTGGCATTGAGCAAGATGTCCGAAAACGGCGTTGTTCACTTGGACGAGGAGCGGAAAGCGACGATGGCGAGCAATCTTTTGGTCGTGCTATGCGGCAGCCGTGATGCGCAGCCGGTAGTCAACAGCGGCTCTCTCTACTAGATGCCGATGGAAAAGCCGGAAGATAAGAAAAAACAAGTCCCCCTGCGGATTTCCGACGCATTATTCACAGAGCTTGCCGCTTGGGCGAAGGACGATTTTCGCTCGGTGAACGGGCAGATTGAATATCTGCTGACGGAGTGTGTGAAGTGGCGGAAGCGTAAAGGGAAGACGGAGAACGGAGAGAACCCGCCGGAGTGACGGCGGGTTCTTTTTATGGAGTTTTGACGTAAAAAGATACCCATCAAATATTGAGGAGTATCTTTAATATTAATAAATGTAATTTTATTATTCCATACAATTACTTGCCGATTTAGCAACTCATTTCAAGAGAGTAAATGGTGCTTTTGCAGGTGCCAAAGTTAAGAAATGAGTAGAACTTTTCAGCTAATTCATTTCTATTTATTTGTGACGATTCCAAAAAAACATTGAGATGCGCCATCGTTTCAAACGTTACGGAGTCTACCCATGTATCGCCTTCAGCAAGTAGCTGAAATGAAATATAGCCCTTTTGCTTAGAAACATACTCTTTGATTAGTTTTTCTATTGCATGTAAAAAGTCCGGAGTAGATACTCCGTCTTTCAGCTTGTAGGTATTGGAAAAAACGACATTAGACATAACTAAATTGTTCCTTTCTTTTTTATATTTTGTTTTGCAAGCATAATCATACCACAGATAATGTGACAACTGTACGGCATATTATAAATATTTTTGCGAAACTTTTTCTGTTTCATTTTTTATAATGTTTTTAGCAAAAAAATATTCCTTTGAAACTTGAGTTTTAAAGGAATATTGGTGGGAATGGTGATACAGGATTTCTTGGAAAAAGAAGTGTTTCCAATGGCTTCAGTTTCTCGTAAGGTTATCTTGTTTACTCTTTCGTGCAATTTATGCGCAGACCTTTTCTTCAATTTCCCGACACATTTGCTTTACTATGATTTCCTGCACCATATATTCTTCAAATGCCACTCCTGATCGTAACGATTGTGACGAATGGGCTTGAAGTGCCTCGATTGTTTCTTTAATGCGACTATCTACACTATCATTATTTAGTATTTCTCTCGTTGTTTCATAGAGTTTATGGGCATTAAGCACACCTTCCGTCGTATCAATTTTTCGTATTGCAATCATGGAGCTTATATGTCCAATTAGAGGAATAAAATACTGGTTCCCTATAAATTTATCTGCAATATCAGCATAATCATTTTCGCCCGGTAATAGCTTTGCACCGTTTGCTAATGTAAATTCGCTCTGCTTGAGAGAACGCAAATTATCAATTGCGTTTCTGCTAAGACCAGTCTCATCTTCTACGGCTCTAAGATTCGGGTTACCGCCTTTGAAATAAGAAGTCCTGCCCAATAAGAAGTCCACAGAAACTTCAAAATAATCAGCTATCTTACATAGTTTATCCATGTTTGGTGCAACAGTACCATTTCGGTATTGTGATACCGCTTGACGTGTTGCACCTATAGCCGTTGCTAAGGTGTTTATGGATGTTGGCATACTAAGACCATGATGTAGTATGTCGCCGTCCATTATTCCACGCAAGTTTTGAGCAAAAGGGCTATTGTAATTACTTATATTTACTTTTGGCATTGAATCTCCTCCAATAGTGTATTTTTATTTACATTTTACCACATTGAGTGCAGTTTGCTTGACATTATTTTTTGTTTACATTATAATCGAGCTGAAAGCAAAAAGCAATGCAGAAATAAAAAATTAGGAGGATTTCTTATGTCAAAGTCCAAAGTCACGTTCAAGTCAGACTTGCGCAATGTTCAAGCAGAGGCGATTAAGCAAGTAACACAGCATTATAAAAACGACACAGGCTTCCCGACAAAATGCCCTAGGTGCTCAAGAGTGATTGCCATTTCTGACGGTATAAATCTCTGTCCCTTTTGCAAAGCAAACATAAATTTTGACCTAAAGGTTGAAAAGAGCTAACCCAAACGAAGCACAAAGACCTCTGCCGCATGAGTAGAGGTCTTTGTTGCATCTGTTAGCATTAGAGAGGTGCGATTTCGCCCTGATTGTTGTAATAAGCGCACACGAACATACAGGTACAGATGGTATCCGCCTGCGCGGAGCATAAGGGCGGAGTTCCGCACCCTGCGAAGCAGGGGGAAGTTGTATGCCTAGTATTACATATAACTTTAACGTCGTGTGTCAAAAATTAAGCAAAAGAAAAGAGTGTTCCTACCTCAAATGCGGTAAGAACGCTCCGACTGGTCGAGGCGACAGGATTCGAACCTGCGGCCCCCTGCTCCCAAAGCAGGTGCGCTACCAAACTGCGCTACGCCTCGACGGCCAATGAAAACTATTATAGCTCATTTGTTTTGCGTTGGCAATCACTTTTTTTTGTGGTATGATAGAAAGCGTATGTTTGTGACAGGAGAAACTGACCTATGCGCTTACGAAAAAAGAAAAACCTTACCCCCCGCATGGAACGCTGCGGGGATATTTGGGTAAAACAGCCCGACACACGCCGCGGCCAATGGCTCCAAGACCGCACAGAGACCGAACTCCACCTCGAAATCGGCTCCGGGCGGGGACGGTTTACTGTGGAGACGGCGGCTTCTGTCCCGTCCGCGCTTCTCGTGGCGATTGAGCGGGAGCCGAACGCGACTATCGTCGCCATGGAGCGGGCGCGGGGGATGGAGTTGGGCAACATCCTTTTCGTGGACGGCGACGCGGCGAAGCTGACCGAGATGTTTGCGCCCGGGGAGGTCGCACGGATTTACTTAAACTTCTCTGACCCGTGGCCGGCGCGGCGGCATGAGAAGCGGCGGCTGACATCGCCCGGATTCTTGGAGATGTATCGGCGGATTCTGACATCGGATGGGGAGATCCACTTTAAGACGGACAACCGCCCCCTGTTCGACTACTCCGTCCGCCAGTTCCCGGCCTGCGGATATGCCTTGGACGAGGTGACCTATGACCTGCACGAGCAGGATATCGTCGGCGTGATGACGGACTACGAGGCGAAATTTCACGAGCTGGGGCTGCCGATTTGTCGGTGTGTCGCTCGGTTGGAGGCACAACATGATTAAACTGATTTCTTGGAACGTCAACGGCATCCGCGCCTGCGTGACGAAAGGGTTTTATGAGTCCTTTGCGGAACTGGATGCCGACATTTTCTGCTTGCAAGAGACCAAATTGCAAGCGGGACAGATTGAGATGCAGCTCCCTGAGAGCTATCAGGAGTTTTGGAACTATGCCGAGAAAAAAGGCTACTCCGGCACGGCGGTGTTTACGCGGATTCCGCCGCTGCGTGTCACCTACGACATGGGTATCGCCGACCACGACGCCGAGGGGCGGGTGATTACGGCGGAGTTCGAGGACTTTTTCCTCGTGACGGTCTACACGCCCAACTCGCAGGATGAACTGCGGCGGTTGGACTACCGCATGACCTGGGACGACGCCTTCCGCGCGCACGTGGCGGAGCTGGATAAGCAGAAGCCCGTGGTCATTTGCGGAGACTTGAACGTGGCGCATCAGGAGATTGACCTCAAAAACCCCAAGACGAACCGACGCAACGCCGGGTTCACGGACGAGGAGCGGGGCAAGTTCGGGCTGCTCTTAGAAGCCGGGTTCACCGACACCTTCCGTGCGCTCTATCCCGATTTGACGGGGGCCTACAGCTGGTGGTCGTACCGCGGCGGGGCCAGAGAGCGGAACGCGGGGTGGCGGATTGACTATTTTCTCGTGTCCGACCGTCTGCGGGATAAGATTACGGCGGCGAAGATTCATCCCGAGGTGTTTGGGTCGGACCATTGTCCGGTGGGACTGGAGTTAACGCTGCAGCGAATTTGATACGAGGGCGGCCACGCGGGGCCGCCCCTACATGAAGCCCTGCGTAGAGGTGGCCCCGTGTGGCCGCCCTGTAGGGGGTGGGGGGATTCGATTGTGAAAATTGGTAACATCGAGATAAAAGGCAAATTGGCTTTGGCACCGCTGGCGGGGGTGTCAGATTTGCCGTTTCGGACGATTTGCCGGGAGCATGGGGCGGCACTTTGTTATACGGAGATGGTGAGTGCCAAGGCTTTGGTCTATCAGGACGGCAAGACGAAGGGCTTGCTCGCCGTTGACGAGGGCGACCACCCTGTGGGGGCGCAGATTTTTGGGAGCGACCCCGGGGCGATGGGTGAGGGGGCGGCGAAAGCGTTGGCGGTCTCCGGGGCGGATTTTATCGACATCAACATGGGCTGTCCCGTGGGGAAAATCGTCAAAAGCGGGGACGGCAGTGCGCTGATGAAGACGCCGGAGCTCGCGCGGGAGATTATTGAGACCGTGCGGCGGAATGTGAACGTCCCCGTGACGGTGAAGTTCCGCAAGGGTTGGGACGGCGGTCATGTCAACGCCGTGGAGTTTGCGCAGATGGCCGAGGCGGCGGGTGCGGCGGTGTTGACGGTACACGGCAGAACCCGTGTGCAGATGTACTCCGGGCGGGCGGATTGGGATATTATTCGTCAGGTGAAAGAGGCCGTGAACGTTCCCGTCATCGCCAACGGGGATGTATTCGAGCCGAAAGATGCCGTGCGTATCTTGGAGCGCACGGGGGCGGACATGGCGATGATTGCGCGGGGGTCATTCGGTGACCCGTGGCTGTTTCAGCAGGCGAACGCATTACTCGCGGGGGAGCCGATGCCGGACAAGCCGCCGCTGTCCGAGCGGGTGAAAGTCGCCCTGCGGCAAATTGAGATGGCCATTGCCCAAAAGGGCGAGAAAATCGGCTGTTTGGAGGCGCGGAAGCATTTGGCGTGGTATCTCCGCGGGGTGCGCAACGGGGCGAAGATGCGGACGCTGGTGAACACGATTGCCGTCCGAGACGATATCTATCGGGTGGCGGAGACGATTTTGTGGGAGCTGGAGAGGGAAGAGCAGTGAGTACGGGGCTCAAACTATCTCAGGAACAAGAGCGGTTCGTCCGTATGGCGCGGCAGGGGCGGAATATCCTTGTGGATGCGTGCATCGGGAGCGGGAAGACGACGGCGATCCAGCATCTCTGCAACGTGTTGCCGGGGCATCTGCGCATTTTGTATCTGACGTATAACAAACTGCTGAAACTGGACGCCAAGGCGAAAATCAAAAACGCAAACGTCACCGTCACGAACTATCACGGGCTGGCATATGCGTACATGGGTTCCGGGGTGGGCATCTCGGATTTGATTCAGACCTTCAACCGGCAAAAGCCGCTCTTAGAGCACTATGATGTGCTGATCATCGACGAGTATCAGGATATCGAGCAGGAACTCGCCGAGATGCTATGTTATATCCAATCGACGAGCCCCGATATGCAGGTTATCGCCGTGGGGGATATGGCGCAGAAGATTTATGACAAGACCACCCTGCATGTGGCTGAATTTATCGAGGGCTTTTTGGGGACGCACGTCAAGTTGGAGTTTACGCAGAGTTTTCGGATGCCGGCTGAACATGCGGCGATGTTGGGACGTATTTGGGGGAAGCGTATTGTCGGGGTGAACCCGATTTGTCGGGTGGAGACTATGTCGAAGCGAGAGGCGGTCGCTTTCTTGGCGGGGTGCAATCCGCAGGATGTGCTGTGTCTCGGCGCGCGCACGGGGGCGATGGCGGATACGCTGAACCTTCTGGAGCGGGAACACGGGACGAAGTTCAACAAGAAGACGGTGTATGCCAGCATCTCCGAGCAGGGCTCCGGTAGTGCGAGGCCGAGCAAGACCTCGGCAATTTTCACGACATTCGACAGCAGCAAAGGCTTGGAACGCAAGATTTGCGTGGTGTTTGATTTTAACGAAGGCTATTGGCAAAATCGGGTCTCAAAGCCGAATCAGCGGTATGAGATTTTGCGCAATGTGTTCTGCGTAGCGGCAAGCCGCGGGAAAGAGCGGATTATTTTTGTCAGCGACGGACAGGGTTTGGTTAGTGAGAAGACTTTGTCAACCAAGGTTGCTTCGAATATAAATTTCGGTAGTGTTAGCATGGCGGATATGTTTGATTTTAAGTATAAGGAAGACGTGGAGGACTGCTACTCTTTCTTGGACATCAAGCAAATAGACACGGGCGAGGACACCTCCGAAATTGAGATCAAATCCTCTGACGGTCTGATTGACTTATCTCCCTGTATCGGGATTTACCAAGAAGCTGTGTTTTTTGAGGGCTATGAGATAGATCAGGCAATCGAATTTGAAGTGAGGATAAACCACGTACTGAAATCTCAATGGACGGATGCGGTGCGGCAATCGTCTTTGGATGAGAAGATCCTGTTTCTCACGTCGCTTGAGACACGGCAGAACCGTTATCGGGAGCAGGTGGAGAAGCCTTTTGTGGACGAGACGGAAAAGCAAGCAATCATTCGCAGGTTGGGCGAGGTTTTTACGCCGGATGAGGACGTTCAAGTGCCTTGTCGGATTGACTTTGGGAAGCCGTGGCTTGGGCGGCTCCAAAAGAAATCGGCAGCGTTTTCCGCGTTGGGGCTTGCGGATGTTGTGAAAGATGATGTGGTATATGAGTTGAAGTTTGTCTCGGAACTCAGCCATGAGCATTTTTTGCAATGTGCGTGTTATGTGGCGGCTTTGGGCTTGGAGCGGGGCGTGTTGTGGAATGTGCGGAAGAATGCGCGGTATGAGGTGCGGGTGGGGGAGCGGAAACGATTTTTGGACGCGGTTGCGCGGGCGGTGACCAAGGGTGTTGTGGGGCGGTATTACGCGGTGAATAGTTCGTCGGCGGTGGAGAAGGTTTCGGCGGTTAGGAGCAGGCCCAGTTTGAAGCCGTAGATTAGGTTTTCCGTGGCGGTGAGGTGGGTGAAATCCATATGGGCGTCAACCAGTTGTCGGAGGATGATTTTTTCTTCGGTGTTTAGCCGGTCGGAAAGTTTTTCTTCGATTTCGGAGAGGGCGCGCTCTGCTCGGCCGCTTGGGGAGCTGGGGTCGTATGGTTGGTTGTCCGGGGTGATGTTGCCGAGCGCGAATTGTTCGAGGATGCTGTGCATTTTGGTGGCTCCTTCACGCAAAACAGTTTTTTATTTGCTTTAAGCATATATTAAACTGTTTGAAAAGTCAAGACTTAATTTTTTAATTGATTTTTAGAACGAAAGAATATAGAATACTCGAAAGCGAGGAAAAAGAAATGGGACTAGCAAAAAAAGTGAAGATGTTACTTGCTGCCAGAGGTATGACAGCAAAAGACTTGGCGGAAAAATTAGGAGTGACAGGACAGACAGTTACGGCGAAATTGCGTCGTGACAACCTATCCGAGGAAGATTTGCACAAGATTGCGCAGGCTTGTGATGCTACGTTTGAAGGTGTTTTTACCTTGAATGATACGGGGAAAGAGATTTAGGGGTGCGTAATAAAAGCGGCACATGCCCCCAAGTCGCAAAGGCTCCTTTTCCAAAGGAGCTGTCGGCGCAGCCGACTGAGGATTGCACTTGCCCTTGTAGGGCGCGATGTCCTCATCGCGCCGTGCGCTGAACCTATGAGGATAGTGCGGCGCGATGAGGACATCGCGCCCTACGGAGGGGCGGCTGTAGAACCTACAAATCCTCCGTCAGGCTTTGCCTGCCACATCCTTTGAAAAAGGAGGCTTCGCGGCTTATGTGCGTTTGCCATATCGGAACAGCGGTGTGATTTAAAACGTGCGGACGGCAGAATGCCGCCCCTACGGCATATGCGCCCCGCAGAACCACCCCGTCAGGCTTTGCCTGCCACCCCTCCGAGGAGGGGAATTAAGGGCAAGAGGATTCCCCACACAACAATCAACATACCCCCAAGGAGGTGAGGACGTGACAAGAGAAGATGAGCGAGACATTATTTGCCGCGTCCTGGACGGGGATGCTTCGGCGTTTGAGGTTTTGGTGTTGGCGAATCAGCGGCGGGTGTACAGCCTCTGCCTCCGTATGACGGGCAGCCCGGAGGACGCCGAGGACTTGGCGCAGGACGCGTTTGTCAAGGCGTATCAGAACCTCGCGGGGTTCAAGGGCGAGAGTGGGTTCGGGCCCTGGCTGTACCGATTGGCATCCAATGTCTGCATTGACCATCTGCGGAAAGCGAAGCGGCGGGACCAAGTCTCGATTACCTACTTAGACGAAGCGGGCACGGCGATAGACATGGAAATCCCAGACGAACGCTGCCGCCCGGATGACGAAGCGGAGCGGCGAGAGGTACGGGACACCATCCAGAGGGGGCTGAACGAGCTTCCCGAGCTGCATCGAACCATCTTGGTTTTACGGGAGATTAACGGGCTGTCCTACGAGGAAATCGGTGACATGTTGGACATCACGGCGGGGACGGTGAAGTCCCGCATTTCAAGGGCGAGAGCTGCACTCAGCAATTTTTTACTGCTTGACGGGAACTTTTCCGCGCGAAATTCGTCTAAGAGATATACCGAATGAAAGGGGGTACGGCTGAAATGAACTATTGTGAGCATTATTTAGAGCAAATCAACGCCTATATTGACGGCGAACTGGACGCAGATGAGACGGCGGATTTGCGGCGGCATATCGAGGCCTGCCCCGATTGTAAACGGGTGCTCATGGCCTGTCGGAACGTGTCTTCGGCCTTTGCGGCTGCGGAGGCAGAGCCGCCCGTCGGCTTTGCGGACGGCGTGATGGCTCGGATTGGGACGAAGCCCGCCAAGCGGTCACATGCGTGGCGGTTTTTGGCGGCCGCGGCGGTGTTTGTTGTCGTGGGCGTGCTTGCGTGGGCGGCCGATTGGGGCGGTATCGACGGCGACGCGGATGAAGCGGGACTGACGGTTGATGGCGGCGGCTCCGGCGCGTACCATCAGATGGCTGAGGCAGAGGATACGGCGTCTGCGACCTTTCGGGGGCGGACTACGGGGGCCTCCGAAGAAATAGTCGAGTTCTTCGCCGCGCCGGAGGACATGGAATTGTGGCTCGATAATTATGCTGAGATTTTTCGAGTGGAAACGTTTCCGGATGGTAGTGGACTGTCTGCCTTCTGGATTGCGGACATGACCTTATTTGACTTGGCTACGGTGGGCGAGCAATGGAACTGGGCGGCATTCACGCAAGCATTGGCGGCGGAGGGGTTTGCGTATCAGTTTGACCGGGGCGGTTTCCGCGTGGCGGATAGAAACAATCCCGGTAGTGTCCTCTACGGGTGGTTGGAAGAAGATGTTTCGCGGCCCGAAGAGTTTGTTGTTTCACGGATTGAATATCATTTCCACTTGGGAGATGTGAGCCGCAGGGTAGAGATTCGCATACAGGACGGCGTAGTACGGTATTATTTCGGCACACAGGCGGATGCGGTCTCCGCACCGAGCTTGGAGCGTATTTTGCATTATATCTTGACCGGGAATCGATAATTTGTATAGGGGCGGGGTCATCCCGCCCGCACCCACCTACAAGACGGACATCCTCATACGGGTGTCCGTTTTTTGCATACCTGTCCACGGATAATCATAGCTTATACCAGTAGCAGAAACTATATTTTTTGTGTTTCCCCCGCCGCGGGCGGGGGAAACACGGAAAATCGTTCTGCTGTTGTCACCGTAAAGGGGGGGCCTATGGACTGGTATACGCAAAGTGTGCGGGAGACGATTGCGCAATTAGATACAGACGGTGTGCGGGGCCTGCGGACGAAAGAGGCGGCACGGCGGCTTGCGGAGTACGGGCCGAATCGGCTCACAGGCAAGCGGGGCAAGGGGTTTTTGCAGAAGTTCGCTGAGCAGTTTTCGGATTTTATGGTGCTGATTCTCATCGGGGCGGCGGGGCTGTCGCTGGTGATTTCGCTCTGGGAGGGCGAGACGAATTTCCTCGACCCGATTATTATCATGGCGATTGTACTGCTCAACGCTGTCATGGGTGTGATGCAGGAGGCGCGGGCGGAGCGGGCGATTGCGTCCCTGCAGGCCCTCTCGGCTCCGAAAACACGCGTCGTGCGGGACGGAACGGAGATGACGATCGCCTCCGAGGAAGTCGTGCCAGGGGATTTGCTGGTGTTTGAGACGGGGGACGCCGTCACGGCGGACGCACGGATCGTGGAGAGTGTCGCTCTCCGTGCAGAAGAGGCGAGTCTCACGGGGGAGAGTGTGCCTGTGGGCAAGGACGCCGCTGCCACGGTCGCCCCTAATGCGCCCATCGGGGAGCGGCGGAATATGGTGTTCTCCGGCAGCACGGTGGCGCACGGGCGTTGCCGTGCGATGGCGACCCACACGGGCATGGCGACGGAGGTTGGGCAGATTGCCCGACTGCTCGACCAATCCGAGACGCCGCAGACGCCGCTCCAGCGTCGTCTTGCACGCACGGGTAAGACGATGGGTTTGTTTGCCCTGCTCATCTGCGGCGGAATTTTCCTCTTGGGTGTCGTCCAGCGGACAGATATCATGGACAGTTTCATGCTGGCGGTGAGCCTCGCCGTGGCGGCGGTGCCGGAGGGGCTGCCCGCGATTGTGACCATCGTTTTGGCTCTCGGCGTGCAGCGCATGGCGTGGCGGAATGCCATTGTGCGCAAGCTCCCTGCGGTGGAGACGTTGGGGAGTGCGACCGTCATTTGTTCGGACAAGACGGGTACGCTGACGCAGAATAAAATGCGGGTTGAGCGGCTCGTCCCGGCGGCGCGGGGAGAGGAGCGGAAGCTGTTGCTCTACGGTTCGCTTTGCACCAACGTACGATTTGCGGAGCGTGGGGTGGCGGGTGATCCGACGGAGACGGCAATTGTCGAAGCCGCCATGAAAGAGGGGCTTGACCTCAAGGCGATGCAGGTCCGTTATCCGCGGCGGGGGGAGGTGCCGTTTGATTCGGGGCGCAAGCGGATGAGTACCCTGCATCGTGAGGCTGAGAGCGGCTTGCTCGTGGTTAAGGGTGCGCCGGATGTGCTCTTGGGGCTGTGTACGCAGACGGACGGCGTCGGCGGGGCGCAGCTGCTGACCGATGGGCGCCGGCGGGAGATTTTGGCGCAGAATGCACAGATGGCCGATGGTGCGCTGCGTGTGATTGCGGTGGCGTATCGGGCGGTTTCGGATGGCGGGCGGCAGAATGCCGTCCCTACGGAGCGGGATGAGCGGGAACTTACATTTTTGGGGCTGATTGCCATGCAAGACCCGCCACGCCCCGAGGCGAAAGAGGCGGTGCGGACGTGCAAGCGGGCGGGGATTCGGCCCGTGATGATTACGGGCGATCACGCGGCGACTGCGGCGGCGATTGCGCGGGAACTGGGGATTTTGAAAGGTAATGCAGAATTAGGAGCAAAGGGCAAGGGCGGCGGGGTGCTGACAGGACAAGAACTCGCCCGACTCTCCGACAACGAACTATGTAAAGCCGTCAAAACTACTTCAGTCTTCGCCCGTGTATCACCCGAACACAAAAGCCGTGTTGTGCGGGCGTTTCAGACGAACGGAGAGATTGTGGCGATGACGGGGGACGGGGTGAATGATGCGCCTGCTTTGAAAATTGCCGACATCGGGTGTGCCATGGGGAAGACAGGCACGGATGTGGCACGAGATGCGTCGGATATGATACTCACAGACGACAACTTCGCCACCATCGTGGACGCCGTGCGGGCGGGGCGGGGGATTTATCAGAATATGGTAAAGTCTGTCCACTTTCTGCTCTCGTGTAACGTAGGAGAGATTTTGACGGTACTGGTGGCCATTCTCATTGGGATGCCGCCGCCGCTTTTGCCGATACAGCTTTTGTGGATCAATCTGGTGACGGATTCGTTCCCCGCCCTCGCCCTCGGGGCCGAGCGGACGGAGCGGGATATTATGGAGCGGCCGCCTGTGAATCCCAAGGCCGGGATGTTCACCGGGGGGCTGGGGTTTGATATACTGCTCCAAGGGATGCTGATTGGCGGGGTGTCGCTCTGGGCGTTTTTCCTCGGCGTGCGGGCGGGGGATTATACCACGGGGCGGACTTTTGCCTTCGCGGTGCTGGCCTTGTCGCAATTATTCCACGCATTCGGCGTGCGGAGCCGGGAGGGGCTGCTCAAAGTGGGCGTGTTCTCCAACGGGAAGATGGTGCTGGCGTTTGTGTTGTGTGCGTTTTTGCAGGTGGTGGTGATCGGACATCCGACGCTGGCGGGGGTGTTCAGGGTGGAGCCGCTGACGTTTGTGCAATGGCGGACGGTGGTGTTGATGGCACCCTTGCCCTTGGTGGTGGTGGAGTTGACTAAGGTTTTGCGGAGAGAAAGAAGGGCAATTGAGAATGCAGAATGCAGAATGCAGAATTAGCAACGAAAAGGCCGCCGAACCGGGCGGTCTTTTTCTTGTGTTGTGTAGGGGGATTTGGTATACTGAGGGCAAGAAATGTCGAAAGGCGGTGGGTGGTTTGCGGAATATGAGTAAGTGGACGGCCGGGTTTTTGATTTTGTTTGTGGTTTTGTTGTTGATTGTTGGGGGGATTATTCTGTTTGATGTGCTTGCGATGCGGAGTGCGGAGCGGGTTGATGAGGCGGGGTATGTTTCCGAGGTGGTTGACGGTTATGTGGAGAAGGACGATGCGGATGAGGAGCAGGCTCCGAATGAGGTAGCTTTGATGATAGAGGGAGACGTTGCAGCGTTTTATGTGCAAGGGGGTTGGATTTATTATGCCATTGTGCAAGATGTTACGGAGGACGAATCTTTTGCCATCCTGGTGGGGCAACTTACAGCATCCGGTGAGCGAGGACAAGAATTATACTTTCCAATTGAAGCGTTGGAAGCTGAAATTGTGCATTTTGAGATGACAGCCGACGGAGACTTCCGCTTCCTTCTTCGGCTGCAAAAGGAAGAGGGGCCGCAATTTGTCCATGTTATGTTTGATGAAGCGGGAGATGTGAAGACGCAGACTACTCTGGAGTTTCCCTTTGAGAGAGGTCAGGTTCAGGACAGCAGCGCGGTATTTGCGCCGAATGGCGAGATCGTGATGCGTGCGTTGGTGCTGGAAGCCGCTCTTTACACCTTTGCCCCCGACGGGACGCTTCGGAACAAGTTGGAGGTAGGCTTTGACTATTATTTAGCCCGGATGCGGGACGGCAGAGTGGTTGTACTTTTTGAATCTATGGTCAGCGCGCATGCGATTCGAGAGTTGAATCTCGAAACAGGGTATCTCGGAGATGTGGTTTTCGAATTTGAATTCGGGCTTTTTCAAATGCGTTCGGCTCCCGTGTGGAGTGAGTTCGACCTGTATTTCAATGGTCTTTGGTTCGAACCACAGAGATATTCCGGCATAGTGCTTTTGGGCTATGACGCGGACAGCGGGCAATTCACGCCCTTGCTCAGTTGGTTTGACGTTTGGGGTGAATTTGAATTTATGAATGACATGATTGCATATATGGTTTTTCTAGAAGATGGCCGGATTGCGATACCTCGCAGAGAATGGGAGGGGCAACACGTCATCGGAACACATTTGATTATTGTTACATCGGAGTGAGTAAAACAAAGGGGCGAACACAGTTCACCCCTACACAACACAACACAACGAAAAGGCCGCCGAATCAGGCGGTCTTTTTCTTGTGTTGTGTTGCGTGGGGAAATTTGGTATACTGAGGAGAAGAATTGTCGAAAAGGTGGTGCGCGTTTTGCGGAAGATGGATAAGTGGACAGCCTGGTTTTTGATTTCTTTTGCGGCTTTGTTTTTGATTGTCGGGGGAATTATTCTCTCGGATATGCTTGCGGTGCGAAATGTGGAGCGGCCGGATTGGGGATGGTGGGATGAGGAATGGAACATTACTGAGGTATGGAACGTCTATGAAGAGTGGGGCGAGTGGGGCGATTTGCCGACCAACCCCGCGCCGCCGGAGACGGTCTTGGAGGTAGAGGGGACGATTGACAGGCTGTATGCACGGGGCGATTGGATTTATTATGCCATTGTGCAAAGGCCTGCCGATGACAACCCGCTTACCGTTTTGGTGGGACAAGTGAAGCCGGACGGGACGCAGGGGGAGACAATCAGCGTGCCTTTTGACGGCTTGGGCGCACATATTGTAGACCTCCATATGAGCGAGGCCGGACACATTCGCCTTCTTATTTGGATTCGCGGAGAAGCGGAAAATCAATTGCTCCTTGCCGAGCTTGACGAGACGGGGGACGTGCAGACGCAAACCGAGTTTGAGTTCCCGGTTGTCGGTGCCATGAGCTGGGGCAGGGCGGTGTTTGCGCCGAATGGTGAGGTGATCGTACAGGCACATGTGCTGGATGCCGCTATCTATACCTTTACCTCGGACGGAAGGCTCGGAAACAAGCTGGAAGTGGGGTTCGGAGATTACTTGGCTTTGACACGAGATGGTCGGGTAATTGTTGTGTCCGGTGCGGCCAGATTCTCTTGGGGTGGCGGGTCGGCTACGTTTCGAGAGCTAAATCCCGAAACAGGGCTTTTGACAGGTTCGGCGTCCAATCTCATGATATCGGTATCTAACGCGCGATCGGCTCCTGCGTGGAGCGAGTTTGACTTCTATGTCAGCGGTAGCTGGGGGCGGGACCATAGGGGCGGAGCGGTACTCTTCGGATATAACTTAGAAAGCGGGCAGTTGACGCCGATATTTAGCTTGGTTGAGGCGATGCCGCTACTTAACTTGGTTGGGACTAGCTTAGTGTGTGATGACATAGTTTTTTTAGAAGATGGTCGAATTGTGATGCTCGGTAGCGTATGGGAAAGAAGCCGCCGTACAGGAAGAACAGAACTACTCATTTACGAACTCATTTCAGAACCACCGGAGATCCCATGAAACAAAAAATCGCAAAACTAAATCAAAGACTGGGCGGCGCACTCTATTCCGGTGCGTTTATCGGCCCCAGCTTTGTTGGTGTGATGATATTTTTCATCATACCTTTCTTCGTTGTGGGTTACTACGCCCTCATTGACAGCCCCGTGGGGCAGAACTTTGTGGGTTTGCAGAACTTCAGCCGTGTGCTGGGCAACCACGCCTTTCAGACGGCGACAGGGCATACGCTCTTGTTCACGGCAATCGCTGTGCCGGGGGCGGTGCTTTTGGCCTTGGGGCTGGCGGTGCTCCTGGAGCAGAAAATTCCGCTCAAGAGCCAGTTTCGGACCTTTTTCCTCTCGCCCATGATGGTGCCTGTGGCCTCCATCGTGCTGATTTGGGAGGTGCTCTTCCACCAAAACGGGGCGATTAACGACACGCTCGCTAACATCGCCTCCGCCACAGGCTGGTTTTCCTACGACAGAGCGGCGGGGGAGTGGATTGACTGGTTTACCTCGCCTTTTGCGCAGGTGCCGATTATCATTCTCTTTTTGTGGCGGAATTTGGGGTATAATATGATATTATTCATGGCGGCTCTCAATAACATCCCCAAAGATTTGCTGGAAGTGGCGGATATGGAGGGGGCCGGCCGGTTTTATGTATTCCGAAAAATTAAACTGCGATTTTTATCGCCGACGATTTTATTCGTGTTCATTCTCTCGATTATCAATTCCTTCCGCGTGTTTCGGGAGGTCTACCTGCTGACGGGCAGCCATCCCTACGGGCGGCTGTATATGCTGCAGCATTATATGAACAACATGTTCGACAATCTCGACTACCAGAGCTTGGCGGCGGCGGCGATTATCATGGCACTTTTCATGGTCGCGCTCATCGGGCTGCTCTTTGTGATTGAACATCGGTACGGAAAGGATGTGGAGGGGTGAAAAAACGGAAACTGCCAGTCCTTATTATCCGAACCGTATTCATAGGTTTTCTGGCCTTAGTGTTCCTCCTGCCCACCGTGTTGACAATCAGCAATTCCTTTATGAGTCAAGCGGAGATTTCGGCGAACTACGGCGTGGTATTCGGTACGGCGGCCGAGGGGGCGTATATGGCCGAGCGGGTGAATCTGAAACTGATTCCCGACCTCGTGACCTTCCAGCAGTACGGCACGGTGCTGGTGCAGACGCCGGAGTATCTGGAGCTTTTCTGGCGTTCGGTTATACTGGTCGTGCCTATCGTGCTGGTGCAAATCTTTGTGGCATCGCTCGCGGCGTACAGCTTCACCCGTTGGCGGCCGAAGCGGAAAGAAATCATCTTCTTCACCTATATCATTATCATGCTCATGCCCTTTCAGGTGACGTTGGTGCCGAACTATCTGATGGCGCAGACTCTGAATCTTATAGACCGCTATTGGGCGATTTTGCTGCCGGGCTTCGTGGCACCGTTTAGTGTGTTCCTGCTGACGAAGTTCATGCGGCGGATTCCAATCTCCTACATCGAGGCCGCCAAGTTGGACGGGGCGGGGGAGTGGCAGATTTTTACCCGCATCGCCATCCCGCTCTGTAAAGGGGCCTTGTACGCGGTGGCGATTCTGGTGTTTATCGATTACTGGAACATGGTAGAACAGCCGCTCATTATGCTCTCTGACCGGAGTATGTACCCGCTGAGTGTGTTCCTCTCTCAAATTAACCAAGCGGAAATCGGTGTGGCCTTTGCGGTTGCGACCTTTTATATGGTACCGAGTTTGTTTTTGTTTTTGCACGGCGAGGAGCATTTGATTCAGGGGATTACGTATTCGGGCGGGATTAAGGGGTAGGTGTAGGGGGCGGCGTCCTCGACGCCCCGCATCACGGATATGCAATACCACGGGGCGTCGGGGACGCCGCCCCCTGCGAAAACGATTTATAAAGAGACAGCCAATCGGCATTAGGAGGCGTTTGTTATGAAAAAGCTAAATCGCGGGTGGGTGAAGAATGCGGTCATTATCTTTTTGCTTGTGGCCTTGGCACTCACCTTTTTCTCGAATCACATCTTGAATTTCACCTTGGAGGAAGTCGAGGTGGAACGGCCGACTTCGGGGACGATTACAAACGCCCTGCGCGGGACGGGCACCGTGGAATCGTTGGGGAGCTACAGCATAGAGGTGGACTCCGTGCGTCAGATTCTCGCCGTCTATGTGCGGGAGGGGGACGAGGTGACGCAGGGGATGCCGCTCTTTTTGCTCGAAGAGGGGGAGAACTCGCTCCTTGATGAACTCAATGCCCTGCGGCTTCGCTACCAGAGCATGTTGCTGGAGCTCTCGGGGCCGGACTATGCGGCGCAAAACGAGAGCATCCGTCAGGCGCGAGAGGATTTGCAGCGTGCTCAGGCGGAGCGGGCGGCACTCGGCAACGCGGAGATGACAGAGACGGCGGCCCAGCGGCTCGTGGACGAGGCCACCGCGACTTTGACCTCCCGGCAAAATCGGCTTGACCAATTGGAGTTGGAACTGACCTACATTGACGGCTTTGACAGCCGTTCGAGCTATATCGGCACGCAGGTTGTCGCTTACGAACAGGCTTTGGCGAATTTCGTGCAGAACGTGGGCATGACTTATGATGACTGGGTGGCGGCGAACCCCGGGGCGTCCAACCAGTGGAGTTTGGCGGTAGAGGCGGCCGAGACGGCCATGCGAAACGCTGCCGCTACGCAGCGGGTGGTGGTCGTACAGGCGATTAGCACACAGGCGGGTCTCGTGACCACGGCGCAGAACGCTTTGACCACGGCGCAGAACACCTTGGCCCGTATTGGGCGGATTGCTGCCGCCGATGATGCGGTGCGGAACGCACAGCGCGCGCTCAACGCGGCACTCATTGCGTTGTCATCTCAGCAGACGCAGGATAATATTGCCCACTCCCAACGGATGTTGGAGCTGAATGCTCTGGCCGATGAAATTACCGATTTAGAAGACCGCATCCGCCGTCAAGAAGGCGGCTTGGAGGGCGGCGACACCACGATTACGGCGCGGTATGACGGCGTCATCGTCGGCCTCACCGCCGTGGCGGGGCAGAGTGCATCACCGGGGATTCCGCTTGCGCGCATTGAAGTGGCGCAGATGGGTTATGTGGCGGAGTTTTCCGCCGATGCCCGTCAGGTGCAGGAGGTGCGGCCCGGTATAGCGGCAGAGGTGAACTCGCTCAATTGGTTTGCCAACCTCGTCGGACGTGTGACGAGTGTGCGCCCCGATCCGGATAACCCCGCCGGCCAGCGGATTATCGCCGTGGAGATTGAGGGCGAGATATTCGCGGGTGAGCAGGTGCAAATCAGTATCCCGCTCTCCTCGGCACGGTATGAGACCATCGTGCCGCGCAGCGCAGTACAGCAGGACGCGCAGGGATATCATGTCTTTTTGCTCGAATCGAGAAGCTCGCCCTTAGGGACACGCTTCACGGCACGGCGGGTGGATGTGACCGTAGAGGCCCAAGACGACACACGCGCCGCCATTCGGGGCGATTTGACCAACTGGTCAGATATCATCATACGGTCAAGCGGCCCGTTGGCGGACCGAGATTCGGTGCGGCTTGCGAATTAATGTAGAATGAAGGGGCTGTAGGGGCGACCGACCCGGTCGCCCGTGTCTTCTTGCAGGATTGATACGGCGGGCGACCGGGTCGGTCGCCCCTACAAATGCGTTTGAGGAATGTACACCATATGAGGACTGATAAAACAAAACCGATACTGCGCCGGGGGAGGATGATAATTTGCATCCTGCTCCTGCTTTTGGTCGGGGGTTTGGGTTTGTTTTTTCGACATACGACTACGATGCTCCCCGGGCAACAGGCGGCGGGGCGTTGGGGCGGTGACGCGGGGCGGTTTGCGCAGGTCACGGTCTTTTTGCCGGAATACGGCGGGCTGACGCAGGGAACGGTAAACGGACTGCTGTCCGGCATCTGGGGTGAGCTTGTGACAGAGGGCTTGGAGCCTGCTACGCCTGCGGGTTCGCCTGTGTTTGCGTATAGTGCGGAGGGCGTTTTGCAGGTCTCATCCCGTGACCGCGGGCCTGTGACTGTGTATGCCACCGGGGTGGGAGGGAACTTTTTTCTCTTTCATCCCGTCCAATTAGTAAGCGGGTCAATGCTGCCTGTGGAGAGCATCAACCGAGACCTTGTGCTGATTGATGAAACCGTGGCCTGGTGGCTCTTCGGCGCGACCGATGTGGCGGGGATGGAGCTTATCATCGGCGGCAGGACGCATCTCATCTCCGGCGTCTATCGGCAGAATGGTGACTTTGCCAGCCGAGCGGCATCGGGTGATACCCCGCACATGTTCCTCTACTACGATGCCATGGAGGGGATGCCGCCGATTACGGCGATTGAGGCGGTGCTGCCGAATCCCATCTCCGGGATTGCGGAAGAAATGTTTGAGAACGCCTTGGACGGTGCCGATATGGAGGAGGGCGATTTCGTGCTCGTGAACAACACCGACCGCTATCGGGTTTTCTCTCTGCTGAGTGTGGCGCGGGATTTCGGGCAGCGTTCTATGTATCGGACGGGGCTGCGGTTGCCGTATTGGGAGAACGCGGCCCGCATGGCGGAGGACTTTGCGGCTTTGACCTTGGTGCTGATGTTGCTGCTTTTGGTCTATCCCGTTATCACGGCGGTGACGGTGCTTGTGCGGCTCTGGCGGCGGCGTAAGTGGCGGTTCTTCCGCGGGGTTTACAGGCGAGCCGATGCAAGACGGGAACGGAAGCGGGAGGCCATCTGGCAGGAAACGCATCCGCAGTCCGGAGAAGATGTATCATTTGACGTGGACGATATTATCCGGCAAGTCCGGGAAAGTGAGGAAGAGATATGAGACAGAACATGAAACGTGGTATGGCATTCTTATTGGCTCTGTGCCTGATGCTGTCGCTGGCCGCATGCGGCGGCGGGGGCGGACGGCAGACGCTTGACCCGGCGGACGGCATCGGCGGGGCATCTTTAAGCTCATTGCGGGACGAGGGCTATGTTTTTGTGCGGGAGTTTATTGACCTTTCTATCCCGGGCCGCTGGCCGAGGCTGCTTGGCATTTCCGGGGAGACCTTGTTTATCAACTACAGCACAGAGACCGCGCAGGGTGGGATGGCTCCGACCGTTGCTACCGTGCAAACTGACGGGTCGGGGTTCACCAGATTCTGGATCGGAAGAGGAGAGGCGAACGAAGAAGACGGACGTTTTGAGCAGATATCTCAAGGCATTACTGCCGCAGCCGTTCGGCCGGACGGCGGGCTTTTGGCGATTATTGAGGAGACCAGTCACATTAGTGAGGGGGACGATTGGGAATTTGAGCAAAAATTCGACCTCATAGCTTTCGGTTCCGACGGGATTATTGAACGAGAGGAAGATCTCTCGCAGATTCTGCCCATTGTAGAGGGGATGGGGCTTGGGGTCAATCGGATACAGGCCCTGGCGGACGGCCGCGTGCTGCTCTCCACTTGGGAGACGCTGTATGTCCTTTCATCCAACTGGACTTTAGAGGCGGAGTTCACCGAGGGTTGGCAGGATGTGCAGAGCATGTTGGCCCTGCCGGACGGTAGCGTACTGGTGTCCACTTGGGATGTAGAGGAGGAGCAGAAATCCGCTTGGTATTTTGACCTCTCTACGGGTGAACTCCAAGACGGGGGCGAGCCTGTACTGGCGGCGGATTTCCAAACGGCTGTGACCGGCACGGAATATGAACTGTATGTCGGGAACAATACGGGTCTGTTTGGTTTTGACCTCAGTACGAGACACGCCACGCGGCTTTTGGAGTGGGCGGATTTAGATTTGCAAATTCCGCCGGTTTTCGCCGTTTCGGATGCAGGAGATATCTTCTATTTTGAAGAAAATTTCGGCGACGAGAGCGCACAGCAGCAGACGACCTTGGTGCGGCTCGTCAAGCAGGACGCTTCCAATATAGTAGAGCGAATTGAACTTATTTACGGCGGGATATTTATCGATTGGGATATCCGGCAGGAGATTGCGGAGTTCAATCGGCGGAGTGCGACGCACCGCATTCGCGTCGTCGAGTACGGCGATTGGATGGCGATGGACCAGACTGAGGCGATTCGCCGTCTGAACACGGATATCATCACGGGAAATGCGCCTGATATCTTAGATTTCGGCCGTGATTTGCCCTTTGAGCAGTACGCCCGCCGCGGTTTCCTCGCCGATATCGGCGCACTCATTGATGCCGACAGCGAGCTGAATCGGAGCGACTTCTTGGATCCTGTCAAGGATTTGCTCGCCGTTGACGGGACGCTTTACACGGTCATGGCGCAGTTTAACGTTCAAACGCTGGTCGGCAGAGCCGACCAAGTCGGCCCGAATATGGGTTGGACGATGCAGGAGTTTTTAGCCGCAGTTGATGCTTTGCCTGCGGACAGCACGGTGTTTGACCGCTTCGTTACACGTCAGGGGTTCTTGAACAGCGTGTTGGGTGTAAACTTGGGGCTGTTTGTTGACCGTGAGACGGGGTTGGCCAATTTTGACAGCCCGCTGTTTACGGAGTATTTAGCCTTTGCGCAGACCTTGCCGACGGATGCAGACGTCTGGGGCGGCGAGGGAAGCAGTCCCGGTGACTGGACACGGCCTGTGCCGATGCCAATGATTGAGCCTGCGTTTATCGACATTGCACCGCCCATCGGCGAGCTGCCGGGCGGGTGGGATGACCCATTTGCCGCGGTGATGCTCTCGGAGCAGGTTTTGTGGGGCTTTAACATCGGATTTATAGAAGAGCAGTTCGGCGGGCCGATTACGTTCAAGGGCTACCCCAGTGAATACGGTATCGGTAGTGCGGTTGTACCGCAGTCTATGATGGGAATTTCTGCCAACAGCCGGCATCAGGAGGCCGCTTGGAGTTTCGTACGCACCATGCTGACCGAAGGTTGGCAGCGGGATAATGTGCTTGGCTTTGCCACGAACCGCACCATTTTAGAAGAGCAGATGCAGGCCGCCATGGTGGATCAGCGGGAGACTATTGAAGACGAGGAGATGGGTAGTTGGATGGCCGGGGAGGCACCCGCCACACAGGCGCAGGTGGACCAGGTCATGGCCTTGCTGAACCAAGCAGATTTGCTCGCCATGCGGGACTCGACGGTGCTTGTGCTGATTAATGAAGAACTCCTGCCGTTTTTCGCAGGGGATCGGAGCATCCAAGAGACGGTGCGGATTATTCAGAGCCGTGTGCAGACGTATTTGAGTGAACGCGGCTAACCAGGCGCATACATTTTCTGCGGAAAATGTATAAGTTCGCTTCGCTCACGATGCGCTTTCGAAGGGGGACTTAGTCCCCCTTCGACCTTCCCTCTGGCCTTCGGCGGGGTTAAGGTCAAGAGCAAAAAGCTTTTCACTAAAGCGAAAAGGACGGGGAGACGAAGGGCTTTAGGTTTTGGACGCGATTTTGTATTGACATTTTGGTCGAATGATGGTACTATAGCTTTCGTTGACCGACCCACCCGGGCGCGAGTGGTGGAATTGGTAGACTCGCTGGCTTCAGGTGCCAGTGTTCGCAAGGACGTGGGGGTTCGAATCCCCCCTCGCGCACCAGCTCACTACCGGGGTTGCTACATTCCGTTTTCGACGATGGGTTTTGCCCTTTGCCGAGAACTGCATTACGCAACCCTGTCGTTCGTTTTCCGAAGCGGGCGAAGACCCATCTGCTTCGGGACGGTCAAGGGCGAAAGTCAAAGTTAATAGACGTGGAGAAGTACCCAAGTGGCCGAAGGGGCTCCCCTGCTAAGGGAGTAGCCGGTGTTGAGCCGGGCGGGGGTTCAAATCCCCCCTTCTCCGCCACCAAAAACAAATCCGAACCCCATCTTTATCGGTGAGGCGTTCGGGTTTGTTGTTTTATTATGATGAATACAATAAATCCCTGACATTTGTCTCTAAATGTCGGGGATTTACGCCCTTTCGGGTGGTCTGTGACCGTTTACACTCTCTGCCCCTGCTCGCTCTCGAAGTAGGGTGGAGATTTTTGTGGTCTGTGCAAAAATGTGACCCGACCTTGACAACGCTAGATAATATCTTATATTGTACGATACGGAAACTAATGGGTTCCGTTACTATGATTGCCCATTTTAACCCGCTTTTGTAAACCTGATAAGTCTATTTCAAAACGAATATTGTCTTTGATTTCAAATGGATACACTTGTTCATATTGATTATTATAAATATCATAATAGTTCAAAATAATTTCGTATTTTCTACCGACATTTTCGTTAAATTTTTCAATGTAAATATAAAACTTGGCTTCTTGCGACGGCATTATAGTAAAGCCTCTTGAAAAGCATCCCTTATTATTTATTGGATTAACTTCAATGTGAAAATTAACTGCCGACCCCAATCCAATATTTTTTAGCTTTATCGGAATGTGCATAAAATCGGCAAACAGCCACCCCCATGTACCGCTTTGGTCATTTCTTTGTACCTCTACACCACAGTTGCTGATTGTGCTTTTTTGCTCATCAGTCCAACTTGAACGAACCGAAATGTTTTGACCATCTATAGTAAAATAAAACTCTTGAACACTATATTCCTCATAATATTTGCCGTTCTCATTTATAGGAGACTCCTGCGGTAATAAGTCCGCTAAACCAAAACCTCTTGCTCTAACTAACAGGCGATCCATCGTAAAAAATGGCAAAACCCGATTTCTTACATCTTCACGGTAGCTCTCCTGAGCGTACCGAATTGATAAAAATACACCCCAAACCGCCACTCCGGCACCCAATAGAACACTATAAAACGCAAGAGCATCACTAGCCCCCCACTCCGCAGCCAAAAAACCAAATGGGGCATTTATCTGAAACATTAGAGAAATGCAAATCGGGATTACTATTACACCGATTACAAAAAATACAATTAACGCTTTCCAATATTTTTTAATAAACCCAATCAAAAGAAAATCCTCCATTTAACCCATAATCCAAGTAACCTCTCAGAATTCACATTTAGATAAAAACTGTTCGCTAACTTTCCTCTCCAATTATACACCACTTTCCCGCCCAAAACAAGGTCGCAGGCCGCCACTTACCTTGGGGAAACTTATCCCGATGTGTCAGGTTTGGGGAATCCCAACAAGCAGCAGCAAATGGCAAGCCATTTGCATACCCCCCCCCCTTTGCGTCATGATATTAGAGAGGTTTTATTGTTTAATTGGCATCTTTGCTGTATAATGATTGGCAGTATCATTCCCGGTGCAATAGCTTGCGTTGGGTCGGTCGGTCTGCAGCATTTTCTTTATTTGCAATGTGCGAATGCAACCAGAAAGAGAGGATAGCATGTTTCACGGTTTTACGTCCCATACGATTGATTTTATGTGGAATCTCCGCCTGAACAATCGGAAAGATTGGTTTGAAGCAAACAAAAATGTGTTCAAACAAGAGTTCCAAGACCCAATGAAAGCCTTGGGCAGAGAGGTGTTCGAGCGAATCACGGCAGATTACGGCGACCACGGTTTTATCCATAAGACTTCGCGTATTTACAAGGACGCACGGCGTGTGCGCGACGGAGAACCGTACAGGTGCAATTTATGGTTTTCCATCGAAAGGCCCGGCGAGGCGTGGACGTCTGTGCCGGTGTTCTGGTTTGAGTTGTCTCCCGAAAATTGGAGTTATGGTTTGGGATATTATCAGGCAAGGCCGATAACGATGGCAAAACTCAGGGCGCGTATTGACCGTGCTCCCAAGAAGTTTGAGCAGTTCATCGCCCCGCTGGAGAAACAGGACGAGTTTATCCTTGACGGGGATGAATACAAGCGTAAAAAAGAGGCTCCGTCTCCCGAAACGGCCGCTTGGTATAACAGGAAATCCTTTTCACTCATCCATCAGCAGCAAAACGGAGAGGAACTGTTTTCTCCTGAATTGGCAGACCGCCTTGTCAAGGGCTATCAATTTTTGATGCCGTTTTACGACTACTTTATCACATTGGATTCCGACCCTGACCCCGGAGAAGTGTAGTCTGCGCATTATCCATATGCCTGCAGGGGGGCGTTGCAATCTGTTGCAATCATAGAAAGCGGGTTGAAAGGGGAGAAATTACGTTGCTGAAAAAACTGCCGGCCGCCATAAGGGCGGCATTTCCCCATACCATACCCGTACTGACCGGTTTTCTCTTTTTGGGCATCGCATACGGCATATTAATGAGCGGCAGGGGATTTGGTTGGCCTTGGATTTTGCTGACCAGCGTCGTCGTTTTCGCGGGTGCCCTGCAATTTGTGGGCATCAGCCTGCTTACGTCCGTCTTTGACCCTTTGTATGCGTTTTTGATTGCGCTCTCTGTCAACGCCCGTCACTTGTTTTACGGCATATCCATGTTAGAAAAGTTCAGCGGAACGGGCAAAATAAAACCCTATCTCATCTTTGGCATGTGCGATGAGACCTTTTCCGTTCTCTGTTCAACCGAGCCGCCGCCAAATGTGGACAAGCGGGCATTTATGCTTGCCGTCACCTTGCTCCATCAAAGTTATTGGGTGCTGGGCAGCATTGCCGGCGGACTGATCGGACCGCTTTTGACATTCGATACTTACGGCATAGATTTTGTGATGACCGCTTTTTTTGTGGTCATATTTTTAAATCAATGGCGCGCGCAGAAAAAGCATTCTCCGGCTCTGATTGGCCTTGGAGCCTCAGCGGTCAGCTTATTCATTTTCGGTGTGGACAATTTCATCATCCCCGCAATGGTTTTGATTGTTGCGTGTTTGACCATATTCCGAACGCGGCTTGCTCGTACCGGCTCTTCTTAAAATATCTCAAAAGATATGCTTTAGAAGAACTCATATAGACGTGTTTTGCGCGTTTTTTGCGCAAAACCGGCCTGCAAAGCAGGCATATTTTCGATAAGTTTCTATCGAAAATTAGTATCAGGGGGTGGATAATTGATGCCGACTACGGTGCAGGCTCTTATTATAATCGCAATCCTTGCTTTGGGTACGGCAATCACGCGGTTTTTGCCCTTTGTATTATTTCGAAGCGCGGCAGCGGCACCGCACTATGTGCATTATTTGGGAAAACTACTGCCTCCGGCGGCAATCAGCCTTTTAGTTGTCTACTGTTTGCGTTATATTTCATTTGCAGCAGCCCCGCACGGCATACCGGAGGCGATTGGCATCCTTGTGGTAGCGGCATTGCATATTTGGAAAAAGAACACCTTACTGTCCATCGCTGCGGGAACAGTAAGTTATATGTTGCTTGTGCAGTTTGTGTTTTGAAGCCTGAAAAGCAGTAATAACCGGCTGTTTTTGCTCCGATTCCGCCGACTTCACGATGGTTCACTTTTTTGCGGACCATCATTTTTGGGGGGTACACGGAGCACCTCCGCTTGTCTAACAATTAACACCCATTGACGGTTCTGTTTGCATTCCTATATAATATCCTCATACCCAAAAGCGGGGGACATTACGTTCTGCAAAAAACGTATATTGTGCAGATGAGGGGATATGGTGCGCCGAGGGTATCGTATCCTGCGAGGGGCGAACAGCCATATATCCAAACACAAACGAGGTATCAAACAATGCTGGGACTAAACTATAAGCTTGCACAATTAGAACAAGACGGCGCGCCTATATTCGTCGGCATCGTCGGTGCCGGACAGATGGGGCGGGGCATGGTGGGACAAATGATGTCTATGCAGGGCATGAAGCCCGCCGTGCTGACGGACGTTGTGCTCGATAAGGCACGGCTTGCCTACACGAACGCAGGGCTGACCGAGGGCAGGGACTTCGCTCATGCCGAGACTGTGGAAGAGGGCGGCCGTCTCTTAGCGGACGGCAAATTTGTAATTTCAACGAACAACGAACTCGCAACCAAATGCGCCGCCGTCCGATGTGTTGTAGATGCTACGGGTGAACCCGAAGTGGGGGCGAAGGTGGCGGTTGATGCCATTGACCATAAGAAGCATATCGTTATGCTCAACGTGGAGACAGATGTCTGCATCGGCCACATCCTCTACAGAATGGCGACGGATGCGGGCGTGGTCTATACAGGGTCGGCGGGGGATGAGCCGGGAGCGGTGATGGAACTCTATGACTTTGCGATGGCGCTCGGATTTGAAGTCCGCGCAATCGGCAAGGGGAAGAACAACAAGATTGACTACGACTGCAATCCCGACACCGTGGCAGAGGAGGCGAATCGCCGCGGGGTGAGTGCGAAGATGCTTTGCTCGTTCAAGGACGGCACGAAAACGATGGTCGAGATGACGGCGATGGCGAACGCTACGGGTTTTGTGCCCGATGTCATGGGCGCACACGGAGCCGCAGGCGGCGTGAAAGACTTGCCGGACTTGCTCAGTCTCAAGCGCGAAGGACGGGGCGGAATCCTTGACAAATACGGCGTTGTAGAGTATATTGACGGGGTAGCACCCGGCGTGTTTTTGATTTTCACCACCGACCAACCGGATATCAAGCACGAGCTGAGCTATCTCTGCATGGGCGAGGGGCCGAATTTCTGCCTGTACCGGCCGTATCATCTCTGTAGTTTGGAGACGCCGTTGTCTGTGGCCCGTGCCTGTATTGAGGGCGAACCTACTATTGTACCCCGTGCGGGTTTGGTGGCGGAGACGGGGACTGTGGCGAAGATTGACCTCAAAGCGGGTGATACGCTGGACGGTATCGGCGGGTTTACGATTCGGGGTACGTTCATCTCCGCAGAGGAGGCCAAGGCGAAGCGCGTTTTGCCCATGGGTCTCGTGAATAAGGCCACGAAAATGCGCCGTGACGTGAAGCGGGGCGAGCTGATTACTTATGACGACGTGGAATTGGATGAGAACTCGCTTATGCTTCGGCTTCGGCGTCAGCAAGATGCGATGTTTGCATAGTCATCCGGGAGTAATGCAATGCACACAAGACGAGTGACAATCACAAACCAAACAGGTCTGCACGCACGGCCTGCGGCGGCGATTGTGTCGCTGGCGGGTCAGTTTTCCTCCGAGATTACGCTCTCTAAGCTCGATGCCGCGGGGGAGGTAGTGACCTCGGCTCCGGCGAAGTCTGTCATATTTGTGCTGTCGATGGCTCTGACGCGGGGGACGATGGTGGAGATTTCAGCTGAGGGCGATGATGAACGTACAGCGGTGGATGCTTTGGCGGGACTGATTGCGTCCGGCTTTGAGGAGGGGTAGTTTATGCCTTGCAAGGCGATTTTTTTTGATATGGACGGCACCTTGACCAGTCTGAACGGCCATAGCGTGTCCGACAGCACGTTGGAGGCTCTGCGGATTGCAAAAGAGCAGGGTGTGAAGCTGTTTCTGGCCACGGGGCGGCATCATTTGCTGCTGCTCAATCCGATGGTGAATGCGATTCCGTTCGATGCGCACCTCACGGCCAACGGGCAGTTTTGTTATAAGGGCAAAGAGGTCATTCGCCGCCATCCCATACCGAAGACGGATATTGCGGCTCTGGTGCGGCATTTGGAGACGGCGCGTAATCCCGTGATGTTCCAGACGGAGCATGAGATTTTTGTCAACATGGAAGACCCGCTTATTGATGCGGCCTTGGAGCTGATTGATGTCCCGCGGTTCCCGATCAGGCCGCCCGAGACCTGTTTGGGTCAGGATGTGTTTGAGCTTTTGCTCTTCGGTGATGTCGAGGTGGAAGAGCCTGTGATGCGAATTATGCCCGGCAGTAAAGCTGTGCGCTGGGTTCCGCTGTTCACGGATATCATCCCCGCAGACGGCGGCAAGGATGTCGGCGTTGCGGCGGTACTCGGCCACTACGGTATAGACCCCGCGGAGGCGATGGCGTTTGGAGACGGACATAACGACATTTCCATGCTGCGCCATGTCGGGTTGGGTGTGGCGATGGGGAATGCGGCGCAGGCGGTGAAAGACGCCGCCGACCACGTGACGGACAGCGTGGATGCGGACGGAATCTACAAGGCATTGAAATATTTTGGGGTTATCTGATTGCCCTGTGATATAAATCTATGAAGCGATGGAGGTAACACGGATGCAACACAACAAACCATTGGCCGTCTTAGCGGCAAAGGGGCGTCTGCTGGCGATGGAGGCTGTGTACACGGCGGCTTCGGGTCATATCGGCGGCTCCTTGTCTGCGATGGATATTTTGGCCACGTTATACGGGGAGGTTATGCGGGTTGACCCGCAGAATCCCGCCGACCCAAACCGGGATCGGTTCGTACTCTCCAAGGGGCATTGCACACCGGCCCTGTATCCGATTCTGGCTCTGCGGGGCTTTTTCCCCACGGCGGATTTGAATCTGTTCCGCAGCGTGGAGGGACACATGTCCGGCCATGCGGAGATGCGGCACGTAAAAGGTGTTGACATGTCCACAGGCTCTTTGGGGCAGGGGATATCTGCCGCTGTCGGTATGGCGATGGCGGGCAAGCTGGACGGAAAGGACTATCGGGTCTACGCGCTTCTCGGCGACGGTGAGCTGGGCGAGGGGCAGGTCTGGGAGGCCTCCATGGCGGCCTCCAAGTACAAGCTCGACAACCTCACGGCCATCGTGGACGTGAACGGTCTGCAAATCGACGGCCCGACGGCTGAGGTCATGCCCGTGGAGCCGATTGACGCGAAGTTTGCGGCCTTCGGCTGGCACGTAATCAAGGCGGACGGGCATGACTTTGACTCGCTCCGTGCGGCGTTCAAAGAAGCATCGGAGACGAAAGGTTCTCCTGCGGTTATTCTGGCCAAGACGGTAAAAGGCAAGGGTGTCTCCTACATGGAAGACGTCGCCGACTGGCACGGCAAGGCACCGGGAGACGAGGCATATGAAACTGCACGGGCAGAGCTTGAAGCCGCCCTTGCGAGATTGGAGGCGTAGAGATGGCTGAGAAAATGGCGACCAGAGAGGCCTATGGCCGTGCGATAGCAGAGCTGGGCAAGACAGACCCCGACATCGTGGTGCTGGATGCGGACCTCTCAAAGACGACGATGACAAAGTTCTTTTCCGACGCCGTGCCGGAGCGGTTTTTTAACATGGGCATCGCCGAGTGTAACATGACAAGCGTGGCGGCGGGCATGGCGGCCTGCGGGAAGAAGCCTTTTGTCAACACCTTTGCCATGTTCGCCGCAGGGCGGGCTTGGGAGCAGGTGCGCAACTCGATTTGTTATCCCGAACTCAACGTGAAAGTCATCGGTTCCCACGGCGGCCTGTCCGTCGGCGAGGACGGAGCCACACACCAGTGTGCGGAAGACTTTTCGCTTATGCGCGTGTTGCCCGGGATGACAGTCCTCTGCCCCTGTGACGCAAACGAGATGCGGGAGGCGGTCAAGGCACTCGTCGCCTATGACGGCCCCGCATACATGCGCCTCGGGCGGCTACCGGTGGAGACGGTGACGGACACATTCCCGCACTACAAGTTTGAAATCGGCAAAGGCGTTGTCCTGAGGGACGGCACGGATGTGACCATCGTAGCCTGCGGGATGCACGTACAGATGACTTTGCAAGCGGCTAAGATTTTGGCCGAACAGGGTGTCTCTGCGCAGGTGATTGATATGCACACCATTAAGCCGCTGGATGAGGCTTTGCTGGTCGAAGCGGCGAAGAAAACCGGGGCCGTTGTGGTCACGGAGGAGCACAATGTCATCGGCGGCTTGGGTGCCGCTGTGGCCGAGTGCCTGAGTACACAGTATCCCGTGCCTGTGATTCGCCACGGCGTACAGGACGAGTTCGGACGTTCCGGCAAGGCCATGGCGGTGCTGGAGGCGTATGGGCTTACCGTAGACGTGTTGGTGGAGCGTGCGTTGAGGGCTGTAGCGGCGAAGAAGTAGATTGAAACAGAAAAAACAGACCGGGACAGGTTATCCGGTCTGTTTTTTGTTTGTCGTTCCCCACCCCGTCTGCGCGCGGGGGAGAACATCCGGGCAGTCTGCCCGCAGATGCCTGTAATCGCGGGTTGCCGACGTAATAATCAGGCGTGCATGGCGCGTAATACCTATACCGCATGAGTGCGCCGTTTTGTCCGACGTAGATACCCGCAGCGGGTTCTTAGGGGCGCAGCCCATAAGTCGCGTTTTTGGTTCTTTTTGGCGAAACAAAAAGAACGCCGCCGGCAGGCATAACCAACGTAGTAACAATAACCGCACAAGCTACCAAACCAACCCAAACACCCCCCGGCGGAACGCTGGGGACAAGCGTCCCCTACGAACCCAAAAACCGCTCATGCCAAAGCAAAAAGCAATACACACACCAAATCTTCTTCATATTCGAAGCCGTCTTGTCCCGATGCGCATTCAACAGCCGCATAATCTCATCCGTGTTAAAATACCGCTTCGCCGTCTCCGATTGGAACGCATCCCGCACAATGTTGTAATACGCGTCCTGCCGGAGCCAGTCGGACAAGGGTACGGGGAAGCCGAGTTTTTCCTTGTTCGCCGTTACGGCGGGTAATTCCCGGCCTGCGGCACGGCGGAGGGCGATTTTGGTGTCGTTTTTCGTCACGCGGAAGCGTTTTGGAATCCGCATGGCGAGGTTTAACACCTCGTTGTCCATGAACGGTGTGCGGAGTTCCAGCGAACTCGCCATACTCATACGGTCGGCTTTGAGAAGGATGTCGTAACGTGCCCAGGTGTAGAGGTCGGCGTATTGGGATTGGCTCACCTCGTCTAAGTGAGCGGTTTTGTCGAAGAGAGGCTTGGTGTAGAACTCCGGGGGTTTGGCGGGGATTGGTTTAGCCAAAATCCGTTCCCGCTCGGCGGGGGTGAAGACGTAGGTGTTGCGCACGAAGCGTTTGTAGAGCGGCTTTGCGCCGTTTGTAAAGAATCGCTTGCCGGGTGCTTTCGGTACGGCTCGCACAACCCCGGCCGCCATGCGGCGCAGGGGGAGGGGGACTTTTTTGTAGTTCTCATAGCGCAGATTCTGCGAGTAAAACGGATAGCCCCCGAACAATTCGTCCGCACCCTCGCCGGAGAGGACGACTTTGACGTGCTTGGCGGCGTTTTGGGACAGGAAATAGAGCGGCACGGCGGAGGGGTTGGGGAGGGGTTCGTCCATGAGGTATTGAATCTCCGATGCCTTGCCGAAGAACTCCTCTGCGCCTACGGTGTTGCTGATGTTTTCCACGCCGATGGTGTCTGCGAAAGTTTGGGCGTAGGACAGCTCGCTGTACTTTGTCTCCGCGTAGCCTACGCTGAATGTTTTGATGTCGCCGCTGCTTTTGCGCATCTCGTTTGCGACGTAGCTGGAGTCCACGCCGCTGGAGAGGAAACAGCCGACTTCCACGTCGCTGACCTCGTGTGCTTTGACGGCTTCGGTGACGGTTTCGGAGATGGCGTCCGCCCAACTGTCGAGGGTGCCGCTGTCTTCGATGTTGAACGTGACTTCGGCGTACTGTTCGAGTTGAAAATCGCCGCCTTGCATTGTGAAGCACTCGCCGCCTTGCAGGCGGAACACGTTGCGGAACAGGGTTTCGTGGGTGGGGAGATATTCAAAGGAGAGATATTCGGGCAGGTGTTCCTCGAACAGTTCGGGTGTGAACTGCGGGTGGTCCAGAAACGCCTTGATTTCCGAGGCGAATAGGAATGTCTCGCCGGACTTGTAGTAGTAAAACGGCTTGATACCGAATAAATCCCGCGCGCCGAATAGGGTGCGGGTATTTTTGTTCCAGATGACAAAAGCGAACACGCCCCGCAGACGACCGAGTACGTCCTTGCCGAACTGCTCATAGCCGTGCAGGATGACCTCGATGTCGGATTGCGTTTTGAACGTGTGGCCGAGGGCAATCAGTTCTTCCCGCAGGGCTTTGTAGTTGTAAATCGTGCCGTTGCAGACGATGACGAGACACTCGTCCTCATTGCTTATCGGCTGGCCGCCTGTTTCGAGGTCAATGATGGCAAGGCGGCGGAAGCCGAGCGAGATGGCGGCATCGGTGTAGTAGTCCTCGCCGTCGGGGCCGCGGTGTTTGATGCGATCGGTCATTTGTTTGATTATCGTCTCGTTGTTTGCTTCGTTTGTGTGGAGATAGCCCGCAAATCCGCTCATAGTGTTACTCCTTTTAAGGGTTTTCCGCTTAGTCGGACGGTTGTTTTGGCCAACAGTTCCAACGAATCGAACACATCGGCTCCGAATGGGCCGTGGTCTCGGTTGATGAGGGACAACTCGGTGCAGCCGAGAATTATGGCATCGCACCCCGCGGCTCTCATGCGGCCGACTACGGCGGTGAAAGCCTCGATATTGACGGAGAGACCCGCTTTGACCTGTTTGTAGATAATGCCTGTGATGACATCTTGGTCGTCCGCCGTGGGAATACAGAAATCAAGCCCGCGCTTGGCGAGTTCTGTTTGATAGGCTCCCGCGCTGATGGTGCCCTCCGTGGCTAGGATGCCTACTTTTCGCAGGTCTGATACCGTCTCGGCTACGGCGTCCGCCGTGACTTCGAGGATGTTGATGACGGGAACCGTCACCGCATATTGGACTTCGGAGTAGAAATAATGCGCCGTGTTACAGGGGATGACGATGAAGTCCGCGCCCATTTGTTCCAATCTACGGGCATCCTCCACCATGACGGGGAGGGGGTTATCGTCGGACTGCCCCAGAATATACGCTGTTCGGTCGGGCGTGGTGGCGCGGCTCATGACGAGCATGTCTATATGTTCTTGGTCTGTTTTGGCGGCGGTCATGCGGAGGAGCATGTCCATGAAATACACGGTCGCCGCAGGGCCGAGGCCGCCCAGTATCCCGGCTGTCCTACTCATTGCTGCCACCGTACTGCTTAAATTTCTTATGATAGTTGAACTGCGCCGCCGCCACGTAGAGACAGCGTTTCAAGGTGCGGTCTTTTTTATATTTCAGCGGGTGGGAGACTTTTTTCTCCCGAATCAGCCGTCGCACTCTCGCCTTAGTCGCTTCGTCTGTGATGTAGCGGAAGAGGATGGATTTCGGGATGCTCAGGTAGAGGTGTTCGGTGCTTGCGATGACGCAGTCCGTAAACTCCTTGCCGTTCACATACTCCTCTACCAGATATGTTGCGACGTTATGTCCGCCCGCCGTGACGTAGAAGTGACTGCGGCCTAATCTGATGTTGACTTCGAAGAACTTGAGTTTGCCGTCTCTGCTGTCGTATTTCAAATCGAAGTTGGAGTAGCCGACGTAGCCGACATGCTCCAAGAACCGCTTGGCCTGCGCCATGACTTCCGCATCCATGCTGTCGCAGATGATGCCGACGGGGTTACCCACCGCGCCCGGCGTGCGCTCTTCCAAGAGCGCGTGGCCGAAGGACATGAAACGTACCTTGCCCGCGCGGTCGCTGTAGCAGGTGAGGACACGCATATGTTCGTCCCCGCCGGGGATGCAGTCTTGGATGAGGAACTTATAGTCATAGCTCGACGCGCCGAGATGCCCCAGCATTTCTTCCAGCTTGTCCGGTGCATGGAAGCGGAACACTTTGCGCTTGCCGGGGAAGTTTGCGTAGTGGTACATGGCACTATTGGCGGGCTTTGCGATGACGGGGTAGTCAAAGGGGAGCGGGAGGGGGAAGGCCTGCCCGCGTTCGTAGACGTAGGTTTTGGGGTAGTCAATGGCAAGTTCTTCGCAGATTTCGTAGAACTTGTCTTTCATTGTGACACGGTTCATCAGCTCCTCGCTGATGTAGGGGATGATGTAGCACGGCTCCAAGGCGGCACGGTTTTCGATGATGCCGCGGACGTACCAGTCCCCGCAGCCGATGAGGAGGAGTTTTTTATCAGTATGTTTCTCCGCAAAGGCAAGCAGCGCGGTGCGCAGGGTGTCGGGTTGTTCGAGGTTTTCGACGTAGACGTTGTCGATGATTTTACTGTTCGCCGTCGGCCCCGCTTTGGACATGGAAATGACCGTGGATTTCATGTTGTACGCTTCATGAAATTCACGGGCGAGACTGTAAGCGCAGATGTCGCCGCCGATGATGACCGGGAGGAAGTTGTGGTTTGTGAATTGCAAAAGCTCATCCCCTTTTGTATGGGTTTGTTAACGATTTAGAATACCATATATTGTGTGGGAATGTCAAATGAGGTGTTGCATGGGGACCACTGATACGGACATCAATAACGCAAGCGGCTTTACAAAAAGCCGCTTGTGGTATTGACTGATGTTCAACATAGAGGGAAGCAAAAACGGAGACGGTCTGCCGAATCCCACCCCACGGTTTGTGGCGGAAAGGGGGGAGGCATATGTCAATTTATGAGGTAATCGCATTAGCCATTGCCATTGCGAACTTGACTATCAACGTTTGCATTTACATAAAAGACAACCGCTCCTCCGGACAAGAGTAAAGCGGTTGCCTTTTTAAAACCATTTAGGCAAGCCGTCTCTCAGCTTCCCTCTGTGTCATTATTATACAACATAAATGAGCCTTTTGTCAACCCGCTCTGTATGGAGCGGGTTATTTTGCGCCCACGCATAAACACCCCGTCCTGTTCGCATACTACACCCATCCCAAACCAAGGAGACCGCACATGGCAAAAGCAGGTATGCGCCGCCCTGACCCGAAGGAGCCGCACGGGACGGAGAGTAATAAGAAACAGAGATTCCCCAAAAACGATGCGCCCCCTGTGCCGGAGTTACAGGGGAAAGAGAAAACGGGCAAGAAAAAAGTGGTGGAGCCTTTGTAGGCTCCGCTGTTTTTTGTTGGTTTGTTTTTTTTCTGCGGCTCAGGATGGAAGAGGGGGGTAGGGGGCGGCGTCCTCGACGCCCCGTGGGGGTGGGGTTTGGCGGACGTTGTAGGGGCGGCCATTGGCCGTCCGCGTTCTTACTCTTGCATTGTGCAAACCGGAACGTGCGGACGCGCAATGCGCGTCCCTACATTGGGTTGGTGGGGTTTTGCAGGGGCGAATTGTGTTTGCCTGTCCCTACAGGCGTAACCTCCGTTTAGCAGGATTACAAATCAGCCGCCCGCCCTCTTCAAATCGTGAGCCGTGGCAGGCGCAATCCCATGACCCTTCGGTGGTGTTCTTATGCAGCTTACACCCCATGTGCGTACACCGCGGGCCGCCGAGGGACAGGAGGTGCGCCGCGGCGGTGCCGAGGTTGGCGAAGAGTTGGCAGGACAAGATGTTACGGCGGGGGTTGTAAAGGGCCTTGTACGCACTCTCTCCGTGGACAAGCAAATCGGCAATCACCCCGGCGGCGGCCATGGAACCTGTCATGCCCCATTTGTTGAAACCGGAGGCGACGTAGAGATGCCCCGCACCCGCTTGGTGGCGGCCGATGTAGGGGACGCTGTCGAGGCTCATGCAGTCCTGCGTCGCCCAACGATGTTTGACCCGCGCGTCGGGGTAGGTTTTGGCGGCGAATGCCTCCGGCTCGGCATAGCCGCCGCCCGATTTGCCCGTTCTGTGACTGCCGCCGCCGACAAAGAGCAGGTCGCCGTAGGTGCGGAATGACAGGCCGGTTTTGCGCTCATCGAGGTACATGCCGTCCGGTTGCGGTGCGCCCTCCAATGCGAGGACGTAGCTGCGGTGTTGGTAGAGCTTTACGGCGTACAGGCCGGGGATGTTGACGAGCGGATAGTGCGTGGCGAGGATGATATGGCGGGCGGTAATTTTCCCTTGCGCCGTGTGGGCGGTGCGGCCTTTGATTTTGCGGACAAAAGTGTGTTCGTAGACTTCCAGCCCGTCAGCGAGGGCGTACAGGAGTTTGAGCGGGTGGAACTGGGCTTGGTTTTCGATGGCGAGTGCGCCGACGGTGGGGATAGGCAGGGGCGGGGATTCCACAAATCTGCCGGGGATGCCGAGTTTATGATAGGTGTCGGCTTCTCGGTCGAGTTTTCGTCTGTCGTCTGTGGCATAGATGTGGGCTGTTTTGGTCTCCAAGTCGCAGGGGAATTGCTCTGCGAGGGTACGGTAGCGGTGGATGGCGGTAGTGTTGGCCTCGTAGTATTGCCGTGCCGTCTCGGGGCCGAAACGCCTAATCAGGTCAGCATAAATGAGGCCGTGTTGGGCGGTGATTTTTGCTGTAGTGTTCCCAGTAGTGCCCCCGCCGACGGCTTTGGCCTCGACGACGATGCAGCGCAGGCCCGCCTCGGTCAGCGTGTGTGCGGTGAGGATGCCCGCCATACCGCCGCCGATGATGAGGACATCGGCGGTGCGGTCGCCGGCGAGGGGCGGGCGGGGCTTATGAGTTGCGGTGGTAGTCCAGATTGAGGGCATGGAGACGCTCCTTTTGTGAGGTTTAGCGTAGGGCGCGCCGCCTCGGCGCGCCGAGGGCATCCGCCTTACGTTTGTATTAGCGTTTCCCGTTGGGGACGGGAGAATACGTGTAAATGCAAAAAAGCGGCTGCCTATAGACAGCCGCTTCCGCTTTTACAAATCGTTAAACTTATCTTTCAAACTCGACATTGTACCCGAGAGGTCGCTTGTGTTGACCGCGCCGAGGATGCCGCCGCCGGCTTTGTAGTCCACGCCGGTATTGTTTGCCCCTTGCATTCTGGCGTTGCGGAGGCCTTTCAGGCGGCGGACTAATCGGTCGGTCGGTTGGACATTGGTGACGTTTGTCTTGGTATCTTTTTCGTGTTGGAACCTCGCGTTGACGTTGCGGTACTTCAGGTAGAAGAACAAATAGTACGCAACACCGGACAGGGCAAAGATGAGGCCGAACTCGCCGTACTCATCGAAGGAGAACAGGCTCAAAAAGGCGAGGAGCAGGCCGATGACTTGCGCAATGGCCGCAAAACCGAGCAACTTCGGTTTGTTGACAGGAACGCTGCCCATCGTCTTCTTTGTGCGGGCGTTGACTGCGACATAGTGCAAAAGCTGTCTGCCGCCGCTGAGGAGTTGCTGGTAGCTGTAGAGCCAAATCGGCAGATAGGCGGCTTTCCATTGCTGGCCTTTGATATCCAGTTGCTCTTGCGACCAGCGGACGCCTCTGTCGTACTGCTTGATGGTGTCATTGGCATTGTGTCTTGCGATGTCTTTTGCCTTTGTGACGACGGGGCCTTTCAGGTCATCGATGTTCGTGTCTCTTTTTTCGGAGGCGAAACCGCGCAGGTAGTTTGCATTCCATTTTACGCAATTCTCGTTGTCGAACGGCTTGATTGCGTTGATGATGTTGTTCGTGCGGCCCGCGTCCGTGTCCAGTTTGTCGGAGCTGGAGATGATGGTGAGGCCGTCAATGGTCATGTCGAATTTGCGCTCGACATCGTACAAATCCGCATCGTAATAGGTCGTGGTTCTGCGGTTTTTGCCTGTGCCCGTGCTGACGGTGTAACGGCGAATGAGACGTTCGCCCTGCCCGGCAAAAGTCGCTTGGGAGTTGATGCCCACGACCATATAGGGGAGGTAGACGCCCATGATATTGTCCGTGCAGAATTCTTCTTTGAACTTGGGGTGGGCGAAGAAGCGTCTTTTCTTGACGAACTGTTCGATTTCCGCTTGTGCCTCGTCCTGTGTGACGCTGAACGGCAGCACCATGTCCGGGATGCTTCCGTTGGGGATTTGCCCGTTAATCGACAGCGTGTTGCGGCACCAATGGCATCTCGCCTGTGCGGATTCGTTCGTGTCGATGACTACCTCTGCGCCGCAACTGGCACATTTGAGGGTGACGATGTCCTCGGAATCAGCGGCGATGTTCTGCGTGCCGGAGCCGACGACTTTGCCCTCCAGTTGGCTGAGGTCTGTGTCCAGTCCGATGGCTCGCTCCGGCTCGAACTCATGGCGGCAGAAGTTGCACCGCAGTCTGCCCGCGCCCGTGTTGAGCGCGATGCAGGTCGCGCCGCATTTTGGACATTTGTTTTGACCGTCTTCCGAGCCTGTCTCTACGATTTTGATTTCAGGCGAATCGTTTGTTGTATTCATACTTACAGCCCCAACGCCTTGTCTTTGGCCTTGTCGAAATCCTCTTGGGTGATGATGCCCTGGTCGAGCAGGGTTTTCATCTGCCGCAGTCTTTCAAAGGGGTCTTCCTGTGCCGGTTGTACGGGTTGGACAGGTTGCTGCAGGCCGCCCATCGCTCCCGCGGCCGCGTTTGCGCCCATGCCCATGAAGGCCATGCCCATGGCACCGCCGCCTGCCGGGTTCTCGCCCGCCGCCTGCATACCACGCGCCACGGACTGCTGCATAAAGGCGTTGCCGCGTGCGCCGGAGAGCGCATCGGCTTTTTTCACGTCGCTGAGCAATGCTCTTGTGTCCTCGTCGTATTCGATGGCTTGGATGGCGACCTTTTCGATGACAAGACCGCGGTCTGTACGCCATTGATACGCATCTTCTACTGCCTGCGACATGGCTTGCGCAAAGCCGATTTGGTCACCTTGGATTCTGGCCATGCGGTTGCCCTTGCTCGGGTCGTTCGTGTAGTTCGAGAACGCGGCGGACAGACTGCCGACAACCTCGTTGAACAGCTGCGAGCCTGCGGCGTTGTCCATGTCCGCGAAATCGAACAGGGGTGCATTCGGGAGTAAGTAGTTTGCGGGCATAAAGCTCTTAACGAAGAGGATGGGGTCAACGATTTTTAGGGTGTAGGTACCCCGCGTGATTGCGCCGACCTGTGTGCCGAGAAAGGCGTCATCCCAGTAAATCTCTGCCTGCGTGCCGAAGCGGTTGTTGGGGATTTCTCTGAGGTTAACGTAGAAGGCTTGCTGTTGCGAGCCGGGGATGCCGCCGAATTTGAAGCGTTGCCAAGATGTCCCCAGCGTAGATGCCAAGATGCCGTCGCCCGAGAACATGGAGCGGGAGTTCGGGTCGTCGGATTGGTAAATAAACCCGCCCGGCTCGGCGACAAAGCCTGTGACCGCGCCGTCCTGCAGCGTGATGAGTGCCGTGCCCTCGGGGACGACTATCTTACTGCCGTTGGTGATGATGTTTTCTGAGCCTTTGGTGTTTGCGCCGCGGCCTGCGTTCGTGCCCCGCTGGACTGCGGGGAAAACTGCCGTTGTTGCGGTGATGTTCGGACTTGGAACGAGAAAATCTTTCCACTGGTCAGCGAATGTACCGCCCAGCGCGCCTGTGAATGCTCTGATGAATCCCATGTGGTACCCTCCTAAAATGTTATCTATTTATAAATGTATCAATTTTTCGAGGGAATGTCAACTGTGGGAGTGAGGTTTGTGGGGAACGGATTTACCCGTTCCGTGATTCGGGTATATGCGGGGCGTCGGGGACGCCGCCCCCTACAACGAACGCCCCGTAGGGCGCGATGTCCTCATCGCGCCGTGTGCTGAACACATAGGGGGTGCCGCGGCGCGATGAGGACATCGCGCCCTACAAGTGCCGGTGAAATGCGAAACGCGGGGCCGCCCCTACATGCGTTCACCCCTTGTGATTCCACCGTCAATATGGTAAAATACACCGTTGCCTCACGGCAACAAAGGAGTGTGACATTTTGATTCGAGCAATTTCCGTCCTGCGGGATATGTCTTTCCGCCAAAAACTTTGGGCGATTGCTATCCCTGTGGCTTTGCAAAATTTAATCAACTTCGGCGTTACTGCCGCTGACACGATTATGGTGGGGCAGTTGGGAGAGGTGCAGTTTTCAGCTGTGGCGGTGGCGAATAAGTTTACGTTTTTGTATATGGTGACATCGTTCGGTGTGGCAGGTGGCTGCGGTGTGCTTGCGGCCCAGTATTGGGGCGGGGACGATAAACAGCGGGTGCGGGAGATTATTGCGTTCATGTTCCGTGTGATGACCGTTGTCACGCTCGTGTTTGCGGGGTTGGCGTTTTTCGTGCCGCAGCATGTGCTGCGCATTATCATCGACGACCCCGAGGTCATTGCCGAGGGCGTGCGGTATCTGCGGATTATGGCCGTGGGATTCCTCTTCTTCGGGTTCACTACGGCGGTAATCGGCGTGCTCCGCTCTACGGGGACGGTGAAGATTGCCGTGGTGGTGTCATCTGTTTCGCTTGTGGTGAGTGTAGTGCTGAACTACGGTCTCATCTTCGGCAACTTCGGCCTGCCTGCTTTGGGGGTGACGGGGGCGGCGATTGCGACGAGTACGGCGCGGGTGATCGAGTTTGTGATTTTGTCCGTGTATCTCTTTCGGGTGGAGAAACGAGTTGCGTTTCGGCTTCGGGACTTGGTTCGGCGCAGCGTGGGGGTGGGGCGGAGCTTTGCCGTCCACTCCTCGCCTGTGATGGTGAATGAGATTGGCTGGGCTTTGGCGAATTTTACAATCGGCATCATCATAGGACAGATGGGGCGGGAGTTTGTGGCCGCCAACGCCATTGCTACGCTTCTGGTGCAGTTTGTGGGGGTTGCCATCCTCGGCCTCGCCAGTGCGGCGGCTACGATTGTGGGCAACAGCATCGGCGCGGGAGCGCAGGGGGAGGCGAGACGGTATGCCAACGGGATGCTGGTGTTGAGCGTCCTCGTCGGCCTCGCCGGGTTTGCGGCGATTCAGGCGGTGCGCTTGCCGCTGATCGGGTTTTATGAGATATCCGAGACTGCACGGGCCTACGCGCGGCAGATTACGCATGTGGTTTCGGTGAATACCATCTTCCACTCGGTGGCTCTGGTGGGCGTACTGGGGACGCTGCGGGGCGGAGGGGATACGAAGTTTGCCATGTTGGTGGACGTCATATTCGTGTGGCTGATTGCGGTGCCGCTGGGGGCAGCTGCGGGGCTGTGGATCGGCTTGCCGATTTGGGTGGTGTATTTGGTGTTGCGGAGTGAGGATTTGTTTAAGGGCTTGGCGGTGTTGTGGCGGATTCCGCGGGGGCGTTGGTTGAAGGATGTGCGGGATTGAGAGGCAGATGGCAAACAACACCCATAAATCCCTACATAAATCGGCTCATCTCCCGTCCCAGCCGCTGAATAATCCGTTTTTCTAAGCGGCTGATATACGACTGCGAAATTCCCATCCGGTCCGCAACTTCTTTCTGCGTCTTTTCCTGTATCCCGCCCAGCCCGAAGCGCATCACAATAATCTCCCGCTCCCGCGCCGAGAGCTTCTCCAAAGCCTGCCGAAGCAAGGTGCGGTCAACGTCCTCTTCCAGAGCCCGCATGACGGAATCGTTATCCGTTCCCAACAAGTCGGAGAGCAGCAGTTCGTTGCCGTCCCAGTCGGTGTTAATCGGTTCGTCGAAGGAGATTTCCGTCTTTTGATTGTTTGTTTTACGCAGGTGCATCAAAATCTCATTCTCAATACAGCGGGAGGCATAAGTCGCCAGCTTGATATTCTTATCCGCCCGAAACGTCCCTACCGCCTTGATGAGCCCGATGGTGCCGATGGAGATTAAATCTTCAATATGTATCCCCGTATTCTCGAACCGTCGGGAGATATAGACCACCAGCCGCAGATTCCGCTCAATCAGCACCTGCCCCACGTCCGGGTCGCCTGAGGCCAGACGGCTGATATAAAATGCTTCTTCCTCTCGCGAGAGCGGCGGCGGGAGTGTCTCGCTGCCGCCAATGTACATGAGCGTCCCCGGCAGCTTGAGGCCGAGCCGATGCAGTAGAGTTTGAAGTTTGACATAGAGTGCGGGACTAAGTTTCATGATAAAAACCTCCGGTTTTTTCAATTAACAAAACAACGAACATTTGTTGTGCCGTCTGCAGTCATAATTTTAATTTGCCTGCGAAGCAGGCCGCATTTATCTGTTAATTGGAATCAGGGCTGAATACCGCCCGCCGTCAGATACTCGGCTCGGCGAGAGTGCGATGGCTGTGCCGCGGACTTCTTTGCCGTCAATACGCACGCTGTCCGGCCGAAACGCCAGTAAAAAACCGCCCCGTGTTCCGACTGCCGTGTAGGGGAGGAGGTAGAGGCCGATGCCTCCGAGCTGCGGCAAAAGCTCCACAGGTTGGTCTGCCAGCGGCCCGCTGAGTAAGGCCGCTGCCGCCGGGTCGAAGAGGGACGATACCGATTCTGTTTCCGCCACCAAAACCGCTCCGCCTGTGATGGGGTCGACCAGAGAATTGCCCGTGTCCACCAGTCCTGTGAGCGCAGCGGAGCGTTCCCGCCGCGTAATCTCCACTTGTACCGGCTTTGTCCCCGTGTCACGTCCCAGCCGGGCGAAGACCAGGCTCAGTACGCCATAGCAGAGCGCAAACGCCGCTATCAGCACCGTCAGCGAAATCGGCAGCACATGATGCCCGTCATAAATCGGGCCGCCCGCCATCAGTCCGAAGGCGTAAATCGCCCCTCCGAATGCGGCGGAAACGGCGAAGAAGATGAGCGACAGCCGCAGAACGCCCCGCTTGCCGCCAAAGACCAAGAGCACCATAGAGACCCCGGACACCACCCGCATCGGTCCGGTGAGCAGAAATCCAAACAAGGGAAACACCGCAGCAACGGCATACGATGCCCCGAAAATCGCCCCCAAGCCAATCCGTCGGCGGGAGATATGTACAGCCCCAATCTTTGCCGTAGCCAACAGGAGCAGGTAGTTGACAAGGAGATTGAGGAGGAACAGGGTGTCGATGTAAATGATACGCATAGCTCGGCCTCCGACAAGCTCTATTGCGAAGCAACAAGGCTCCGAGGTGCCCGCTCGCTGCCTTTGACGGCGTTAGCGGGTGGTTCTTATTATAGGGGAGCGGACAGGCGAAAAAGCAAAAAACCAAGCCGTTTCCAAAGGGGGAACGGTTCGGTTTTTCGGTTGACAAGTCGTATTATGCGGCGTACAATGAGACAAGCACAAGCGTGCGTTGCCATTACGGTAGGCGGTTAGCCGATATTCCTCCGAGGGGGGGTGTTATTATTTTGAGACCGTGCTACAATACAAAGCTAAGATGTAATATAAATTACATTTAAATAAAAATGAATTAAGGGAGAAGGCCAGAGAATGAAAAAGGTATTGGTTTTATTATTGATTGCACTTATGGCGTTTGCTTTGGTAGCTTGCCGGGGTGGTGAGACTGAGGAGCCTACAGAGCCGGACGATGTTACTGAGACCGCAACGGTGGCTCCGCAAGAGGATGATCCTATGTTTGCGGAGGAAGTCGTTACTGTTACCTATTTTGATGTTTCTTTTTCTGCCCCGGCGGATGCCACAATCATAGGTGGTGGTGACCTTGGCTCTGCGAAGATGGTCATTTATACGGTACCGGACACAGGTCAAAATGCAACGGCGATTTTGATGGGTGCAGCAATTGAAGCCGATATGTTGGAAGTCTTGGGCGAAGATGCAATGTTAGAAGTGCTGTTGGCTGATGATGGTGAAATGGTGGAAATGTTCGGCAGAATTGTTGTGCGTAACCCAAGAGAGGAAGGTGGATATCAATTCTGGTTCTTTAACAATGATGCCACCGTTTCCTATTTACTGACGGTTGGCGATTCCGCAGATGACTTCTTTGGACTTATTCTAAACACATTGAGCGTTTCGGGTTAAAAGCCTGATAAACTTATTATATCCAAGCACTCCGCAGGGCTTTGTCTTGTGGGGTGCTTGGTATTTTTTGTGTTCTTGTGTGCATTTTCCGCCCCCCAACTAAAAATTTTTTGATTCCCCTAAAAAATAGTTGAAAACTGCGAAACAGTATGATAAACTTGTGGGGCAAGTTTCCTCCACCATCCGATACATAGGTACACAACATGGAAAACGGACATCTGAGACAATTTTTAGAACAGCTTGCCCGTGGGATTGCCGCCCAGTTCGGGCCGCAGTGTGAGGTGACGGTACACGATTTGACGGGCGACCTTGACGGCACCATCTGCGCCATCGAAAACGGCCACGTCACGGGGCGCAAAGCGGGTGACGGTGCCAGTGAAATCGTACTGGAAACCCTCAAAGAACCGGGGCGGGTAAAAGACCTCTTGGGCTATCAGACCCGCACATCGGACGGGCGGGTGCTGAAATCGTCCTCCATTTTCATTCGGGACAGGCAGGGGCGGTTGGCGGCCCTGCTCTGTATCAACTACGACATCACGGCCATCTATCAGGCCACGGGAATGCTGAGCGAGTTCATTGCAACGGCGGAGGGCCAGGCGGCAGACCCGACGGACACGGAGATGATTTTCTCCAACGTGGACGATTTGCTGGACAGGCTGATTGAAAAGTCCTGCGACTACATCGGCAAGCCGGTGGCGGTGATGACAAAAGAAGAAAAGGTGCGGGCGATTCAATATCTGGATGCCAAAGGTGCCTTTTTGATTAAGAAAGCAGGGGATAGGGTGTCGAAATTTTACGACATCTCCAAATATACCTTATATAATTACTTAGACGCAGAGATTGCAGAAAACTAACAAAGGAAAGGTGACGAGACAGATGGACTATCAGAAAGTGTTAGCGGCGGCGGAGGGCTACCGGGCGGACATGACCCGGTTCCTGCGTGAGATGACCAAGTTTCCGGGCGAGAGTGCCGGGGAGCGCGAGAAAGTAGAGTGCGCGGCGGCTGAAATGCGCAAGCTCGGTTTTGACAAAGTGGAGATTGATCCCATGGGGAATCTCCTCGGCTACATGGGTACGGGTAAGACCCTGATTGCATTTGACGGCCATATTGACACCGTCGGTGTGGGCGAGCTCGGCAACTGGACGTTCGACCCCTACGAGGGCATGGAGGATGATGAAGTCATCGGCGGCCGCGGTGTGTCTGACCAAGCAGGCGGCATCATCTCGGCGGTCTACGGTGCCAAGATTATGAAAGACTTGGGGCTGTTGAACGACAAATACACCGTTCTGGTCACCGCTACGGTTCAAGAAGAGGACTGCGACGGTCTTTGCTGGGAGTACATCATCAAAGAGCTCGGCATTCGTCCCGAGTTTGTAGTCTCCACCGAGCCGACGGACGGCGGTATCTATCGCGGTCAGCGCGGGCGGATGGAGATTCGCATCGACGTGCGCGGCGTATCCTGCCACGGCTCCGCACCCGAGCGGGGCGATAACGCGATTTATAAGATGGCCGACATTTTGCAGAACGTCCGCTCGCTCAATGAGAACGATGCTTCCGACGCCAACGAAATTAAAGGTCTCGTGAAGATGCTCGACGAGAAGTACAATCCGCAATGGAAAGAGGCGAACTTCCTCAGCCGCGGTACGATCACGGTAAGTGAGATTTTCTACTCTTCCCCCAGCCGTTGCGCTGTGGCCGACGGCTGCTCGGTGTCCCTCGACCGCCGCATGACTGCGGGTGAGACTTGGGAGAGCTGCCTCGAAGAGATTCGCAACCTGCCCATGGTTAAGAAGTACGGCGATGACGTAAAAGTCTCCATGTACAAGTACGATACGCCCTCCTTTACGGGTCTCGTGTACCCCGTGGACTGCTATTTCCCGACTTGGGTCATCCCGGAGGACCACAAGGTGACGAAGGCTTTGCAGAAAGTCGTTGTTGACATGTACGGCCCCGAGCGCGTCGGGCCGGAATCCACGATGAAAATCCGCAAAGGCCGTCCGCTGACGGATAAGTGGACATTCTCCACCAACGGCGTGTCCATTATGGGGCGGAATGACATCCCCGTCATCGGCTTCGGCCCGGGTGCGGAGAGTCAGGCACACGCGCCGGACGAGATTACGTGGAAAGATGACCTCGTGCAGAGCGCAGCCGTGTACGCGGCACTGCCGACGATTTATACGGAGATGTAGGTAAATTCCCCTCCTTGGAGGGGTGCCGCCGCCAGGCGGTGGGGTGGTCGCCCTTGACCTTTGTGTAGGGGGCGGCGTCCCCGACGCCCCGTGGTATTGCGGTGGCGGAATGCGGGGCGTCGAGGACGCCGCCCCCTACAACAGATACCCTCGTGTGACCACCCCGTCAGGCTTTGCCTGCCACCCCTCCGCGGGAGGGGAATTATGCGAACAAAGAAACAAACACATATAAGGAGACACAACCATGCTAAACATCAAGCCCTTTATCGAGAAACTGAACGGCCTCAAGTTCGACGACATGTACCTCAATGACTTCCTGCTCACATGGGAGAAGACAGACCAAGAGATTGACGCTCTGTTCACCGTGGCGGACGCCCTGCGTCATCTGCGTGAGAACAACGTGGATACCAGCATCTTCGAGAGCGGTCTGGCCATCTCCAACTTCCGTGACAACTCCACGCGGACACGCTTCTCTTTCTCATCCGCCGCCAACATGCTGGGTCTTGCCGTCCAAGATTTGGACGAGGGCAAGAGCCAAATCGCACACGGTGAGACCGTGCGTGAGACGGCGAACATGATCAGCTTCATGGCTGACGTCATCGGCATCCGTGACGACATGTACATCGGTAAGGGTAACACCTACATGCGTGAAGTGTCCAAGAGTGTGCAGGAAGGCTATGACGAGGGCGTTTTAGAGCAGCGTCCGACGCTGGTCAATCTCCAGTGCGACATTGACCACCCAACCCAGAGCATGGCGGACATGTTGCACATCATCCACCACTTCGGCGGCGTGGAGAACCTCAAGGGCAAGAAACTGGCCATGACTTGGGCGTATTCCCCGTCCTACGGCAAGCCCTTGTCCGTACCGCAAGGTATTGTCGGCTTGATGACACGCTTCGGCATGGAAGTCACCTTGGCACATCCCGAGGGCTACGAAATCATGGGCGATGTCGAAGCAGTCGCGGCGAAAAACGCGGCGGCGACCGGCGGCAAGTTCACGAAAACCAACAGCATGTGTGAGGCGTTCAAGGGCGCAGACATCGTGTACCCGAAGAGCTGGGCGCCGTTTGCGGCCATGGAAAAGCGCACCGACCTCTACGGCAAGGGCGACATGGACGGCATCAATGCGCTTGAAAAAGAGCTGCTGGCGCAGAACGCAAAACACAAAGATTGGGAGTGCACCGAAGAGCTGATGGCACTCACAAACGGCGGCAAGGCTCTGTACATGCACTGCCTCCCGGCGGACATCACAGGTGTCTCCTGCAAAGAGGGCGAGGTCTCCGCTTCTGTGTTTGACCGTTACCGTGTGCCGCTCTACAAGGAAGCAGGCTTCAAGCCCTACATCATCGCGGCTATGATGATGATGGCAAAATGCGAGAATCCGCAAAAAGTGCTGGAGATGCTCGCGAACAAGAACGCACAGCGTTGGATGAAATAAATTGATTTTGTAGGGGGCGGCGTCCTCGACGCCCCGTCCGTGGTTAAAACACGGGGCGTCGAGGACGCCGCCCCCTACATCTATACACAGAAGGGACGAATATAACATGAAACAAGAAAGAATTGTAATCGCACTCGGCGGGAATGCGCTGGGGGACAATTTGGTTGAGCAGATGGAGGCCGTCAAGGGTACGGCACAGGCTATCGTTGACCTCATCGAAGAGGGACATGAAATCGTCATCGTCCACGGCAACGGGCCGCAGGTGGGGATGATTAACCTCGCTCTCGAAGCCGCAGGGAAGACGGAGGCGAAGACGCCGCCGATTCCCATGAGCGTCTGCGTGGCGATGAGCCAAGGGTATATTGGGTATGATTTGCAGAACGCATTGCGGGAAGAGCTTGCCAATCGCGGTATCAACAAGCCCGTGGCGACTATCGTGAGCCAGACCGTTGTAGATGCAAATGACCCGGCGTTCAAAGACCCGGCGAAGCCCATTGGTGCGTTCTACTCCGAGGCTGAGGCCAAGGAGATGGAAGCGAAGGGCTACACGATGAAAGAGGACGCGGGCCGCGGCTATCGCCGTGTGGTGGCATCGCCGAAGCCTGTTGACATCGTGGAGAAAGACACGGTGGATGCCCTGCTCAAAGCGGGCCAGATTCCGATTGCCGTCGGCGGCGGCGGGATTCCCGTGTGCAAAGACGGCAACAGTCTGCACGGCGCGTCCGCTGTGGTGGATAAGGACTTTGCATCAGCCAAGCTCGCCGAGATGATAGGCGCGGACGCGCTGATTATCCTGACGGCGGTGGAGAAAGTCGCCATCAACTATGGCAAGCCGGATGAGAAGTGGTTGGAGCAGTTAGACCAAGAGACGGCGAAGCAATACATCGCCGAGGGGCATTTTGCACCGGGGTCTATGCTGCCCAAGGTGCAGGCGGCACTCGCATTCGTTGCCTCCGGGCCGGAGCGGCGGTCGCTTATCACGATGCTGAGCAAGGCGAAAGAAGGGATTGCGGGTAAGACGGGGACGGTTATTGTTAATTAGCGCATTATGTAGGGGCGACCGTCCCCGGTCGCCCGCATGTTTTATCGCGTGTAACACGAAGCACGGGCGACCGAGGACGGTCGCCCCTACAAGGAAGGCAGGAGGTGTTTCCATGTTAATCAAACAGGGCCACGTTGTGGCCGAAGGGTTCTCCGGGGTTGCGGATGTTCGGATTGAGGGAGAGGTAATCGCTGAAATTGCGCCCTCTTTGGAGCCGAAGCCGGGAGAAGAGGTTATTGATGCTGCAGGCCAACTTGTCCTGCCGGGCGGGGTGGATGTGCATACGCACATGAGCCTTGACTTGGGTTTTGTGGTGGCGACGGATGACTTCTATACTGGTACGGTAGCCGCCGCCTGCGGCGGGACGACTACCATCGTAGACCACATGGGCTTCGGTGAGCCGGGGTGGACGATTTTAGACCGTGTGCGGCACTATCAAAACATGGCGAAAGGCAAGACTGTCATCGACTACAGCGTCCACGGGTGTACGGACAAGGTGGATGTGTCCGTGTTGGATGAACTGGAGGCCTTGATTGCAGAGGGGGTGACCAGTCACAAGGTATACACCACCTACGGCGGCAAACTGCCGGATGAGGACATCTTCGCCATCTTAGAGCGCACAGCACAGCTCGGCGTGATGATTTGCGTCCACCCGGAGAATGACGGGGTGGTCAACTATCTGCGTGCGAAGTTCGTTCGTGAGGGCAAATTGGGGCCGGAGTATCATCCGCTCAGCCGTCCGGCGGAGGCGGAGGCGGATGCGATTCACCGTATTGCGCTGATGGCGCACCTTGCGGGGGACGCACCGCTCTACATCGTGCATCTGACCTGTGCGTTGGGGCTTGACCTCATTCGCTGTCGGCGTGAACGGGGGCAGAAACATCTCTTTGCGGAGACTTGCCCGCAGTATATCACGCTGGACGAGACGGCATACGCTCGGCCTGACGGGCTGAAGTTTATCATGAGTCCGCCGCTCCGTGCCAAGGAAAATCAGGATGCGTTGTGGAAAGGCATCATGACGGGTGAGATTCAGACCATGGGAACCGACCACTGTCCGTTCTTCTACAACAAGGAAAAACAGCTCGGCAAGGACGACTTCACCAAAGCCCCCGGCGGTGCACCGGGTGTGGAGGCGCGGATGGCGATTACTTTCTCCGAGGGCGTGAGCGCGGGACGGTTGACCTTGGAGCAGTTCGTTGACCTCACGGCGACAAATCCCGCGAAGCTGTTCGGGATGTATCCGAAAAAGGGCGTACTCAAACCCGGTAGTGACGGGGACGTGGTACTGTTTGACCCTGAGCGGGAGGACGTTATCACATGGGAGAAGCTGCACGAAAACGTGGACTACACGCCCTATGAGGGGCTGAAAGTCAAGGGCGTGCCTGTTTTGACCATCTCTCGCGGGAAAGTCGTGGCGAAAGACGGTGCGTTTGTCGGCGAGGCCGGTGCGGGGCAGTTTATCAAGCGCGGATTGCCGATGGTGGACGGTTGGGAGATGTAGCCATGTGACGTAGCTATGTAGGCGGCCAATGGCCGCCCCTACAACGAACAGGAGGAAACATATGAAAATTCTTGGAAACGGTATCGTCATCACCCTAGATGACGCAACGGGCGTGATTCAAAACGGAGCAGTAGCCTACGAGGGCGGTAAGATTGTTCATGTGGGTGAGACTGCGGCGGTTCGGGCGGCTTATCCTGATGCGGCGTATACGGATGTTGGCGGGAAAGTCATTATGCCGGGGCTTACTAACGCGCATACGCATATTTATAGTGCTATGGCGCGGGGAATGTTCCTCAATAATGCGAAGGTGAGCCATAACTTTAATGAGGTGTTGGAGAATCTCTGGTGGAAAGTTGACCGGGCTTTGAGCTTGGAAGATGTCCGTTATAGTGCGTACCACACCTATATGGAGAGCATCCGTTTTGGTGTGACGACTTTGTTTGATCACCATGCGAGTTTCGGGACGGGAGCCGTGCTTGGTTCTCTCGACGAGATTCTTGCGCCTGCGCAGGAACTCGGTGTGCGTACCAGCCTTTGCTTTGAGGTCTCTGACCGCAACGGGGCGGAGCTGTCTCAGCAGTCGGTGGAGGAGAATATCCGCTGTATCAAAGCGGTACAGGCTTCGGGGAACCCCTTGCTGAGTGCCATGTTCGGTATCCATGCGTCCTTTACGGTGAATGAGGACACGATGAATCGGGTCGCCGAAGCGGGGCATGCTTTGGGTGCGGGTTTCCACGTCCACACCGCAGAGGGCCCTGCGGATGCGGCGCATTGTAAGGCGACCTACGGCAAGCCGATTGTCAAGCGGTTCTATGACCACGGGCTACTGGGCGAGAAGTCCATCGCCGTGCATTGCATCCACATTGATGACGAGGAGATTGCTTTGCTCGGCGAGACGGGGACTGTGGTTGTCCACAACCCGGAATCGAACATGGGCAATGCCGTCGGGTGCTCGAATGTGCCGAAGATTTTGAAAGCGGGCGTTTTGGTCGGTCTCGGGACGGACGCTTATACGCAGGATATGTTTGAATCGCTGAAAGTGGCGAATATCATCCACAAACACGTGGCGGGCGACCCGTCTGCTACGGGCGGGGAGATTCAGGATTTGCTTTTGCGGGGCAACCGCACCATCGTGGGGCGGCATTTCGGGACGCAGACGGGCAGGCTTGCATCGGGCTGCGCCGCCGACCTCGTGGTGGTGGAGTACACCCCCAACACACCGCTCGACAGCGTGAACTACACGGGGCATATGACCTTTGGGTTTAGCGGTGCCATGGTTTCCGGCACGATTATTGCGGGCGAGACCGTATATTGGAACCGCCGGTTTACGAAAGTGGACGAAGAGAAGATTTACGCCGAGAGCAGACGCTGTGCGAAGGGGCTTTGGCAGAGGCTGGAGGCGGAATAACTGCTCGGCATTGATTTGTAGGGGGCGGCGTCCTCGACGCCCCGTATACCAAATACGCAATACCACGGGGCGTCGAGGACGCCGCCCCCTACACAGACAAGGAGGAGACAAAATGGGTCACATTATGCACCCCATCCCATTTGACAAGTTAATTCTATGGGCGAGACAAGAACTCGCCGAGCAGGGTTCGATTTTCGGCATCCGCCGCGGCAAATTCTACGCCGCCGACGGGGCGAAGCAATGGTTTTCCGAGCGATTGGGGACGGTTATCGGTCCTGCGGCGGGGCCGCATTCTCAGCTCGCGCAGAATATTGTGGCGGCCTATTTGGCGGGGTCACGGTTCATGGAACTCAAGACCGTCCAGAAGATGGACGGGGAAGAGCTCAGAGCCTGTATTCCGCGTCCCTGCATCAATGCGCAGGACGAGGCTTACAACGTGGAGTGGTCCACGGAACTGACCGTGCAGGAGGCCTTTGACGAATATCTCAAGGGCTGGTTTGCTTGCCATGTATTGCAGGCGGAGCTTGGCTTCTCTGCCGAGCGGGACTTTGTGTTCAACATGAGCGTGGGCTATGACCTCGCCGGGATTCAGTCGCCCAAGATTGACGGGTATATCGAGGGGCTGAAAGATGCGTCTCAGACACCTATCTGGGCCGAGTGCATGGGCTGGTTGGAGGCGAACATTGATTCCTTTGAAAAGCTGACGAAAGCCGATTTGGCAAAGATTTCGCCGAAAGTCTGCACGTCTATCTGCCTTTCCACGCTCCACGGCTGTCCGCCGGAGGAGATTGAACGGATTGCACGGTACCTCATCGGGGAGAAAGGGCTGACAACTTTCGTCAAGTGCAACCCGACCCTGCTCGGCTATGAGACGGCACGGGGTCTGCTTGATGAAATGGGTTACACCTATCTCACTTTCGATGACCATCACTTCAAGGCCGATCTCCAATTCTCCGATGCCGTGCCGATGCTCGGACGGTTGCAGGAGACGGCAACGGGGCTGGGGCTTGGATTCGGTGTGAAGCTGACCAATACTTTCCCCGTGAAGCAGAAGCGCGGTGAGTTGCCGGGTGAGGAGATGTACATGTCCGGCCGAAGCCTCTTGCCGCTGACTTTGACGGTCGCCAAGCGGCTGTCCGAGGCCTTTGACGGCAAGCTCCCCATCAGCTATTCCGGCGGGGCGGACGCGGGGAATATTGACCGCATTTTCGCGGCGGGGATTTTCCCCATCACCGTGGCGACTACTTTGCTTAAGCCGGGTGGCTATGAGCGTTTGACCCAAATGGCGCAGATGTTGGAACCGTTGATGGCGCAAGTCGGCAATACCGTAGACGTGGCCAAAGTTGCGGCTCTCGCCGAGGGCGTGACGAGTGAGGCCCCGTACTGCAAGGCGGCCAGAGAATATGAGTGCCGCAAGACGGACAGCAAATTGGGCTTGTTTGACTGCTTCAAAGCCCCTTGCAAAGACGGCGGCTGCCCCATCGAACAGCAGGTGCCGGAGTATTTGGGCTTGGTCGGTCACGGGAAGTTTGACGAGGCGATGGAAGTCATTGCCATCGACAACGCCGCACCGGCGATTACGAGCGTGATCTGCGCGCATACCTGCCAGAGCAAGTGTACGCGTATGGATTATGAAAGCCCCATCCAAATCCGCGGCGCAAAGCGTGTTGCGGTGGAAAAGGCTATGGACGCGCTTCTTGCCAAGACGGCTCCGGTTCCGTTGAAGACGGACAAGAAAGCCGTGGTCATCGGCGCGGGGCCTGCGGGCATCGCCGCGGGCCTGTATCTGC
>Ga0131853_10000252_pt1 | contig 96349 bp, 89 predicted proteins | sample TergutLab28metaG_FD_92764 | JGI IMG/M metagenome (GOLD analysis project Ga0131853, IMG submission 92764) | Labiotermes labralis P1 segment gut microbial communities from Petit-Saut dam, French Guiana - Lab288 P1 (version 2) (version 2) | ecosystem: Host-associated > Arthropoda: Insects >...
ACGCCGCCGCGGGTCGACTACTGCCTGTAACGTTTCTTTTAATTTCCTTAGCTCCATTCCGCATCACCAAGGGTAGTTTACCATATTCCTCGCTCGGTGAATAGTAAATGCTGTTGCCCTGGCCGAAAACCTGTTGCCTCTGCATTGTGCACTATTTGCATCGACTTTGTAGGGGACGCACACTGGGCATCCCGTTCTCTATCCCACTACTCTTCATCACTCACCCGCAGAGCCCGTGCCAAAATCTCATTACACAAAAACACAAGCACAACAAAGGCAAGCGCCAGAGGGAAGAGTGCCTCATAGGAGATGAAATGCATGATCTGACTGGTAATAAAAAACAAAACCGCAATCCCTGCACCAAAAGCCGCCAGTTCAAGCCCAACAATTTTGGATAGAATATGGGGTTTAAACCGGTTTGATGAATCACTCACCAAAGTTGGGAGCATAGGTCCCAAGCCAAACCCGGTCAAAGCCATACCAGCCACATTGCTGAAGAAATACAGCACAGCAATCCCCGCGATAGAGATCACAACCCCGATTCGCACAATGGGAACCTCTTTTAACCATTTCGCAGCCCAGCCGAAGAACATCCGACCAGCTGTCATAGACACGTAGTAAACCGCAGAGAAGATCGCAACGGTATAAGCCGTTTGCTGCCCACGCGCAATCAGTGCCGCTCCGGTAAAAAACACGAGGGTATAGTCCGTGCCGCCCAAGAAGAAAAAGGTCAATATTTCTACGACTTGATGCCATTTCTTCGTCAGGTATTGCTTATTTTCTGTAGTTTGTTCAGACTTTTCTTGCATGGAGGAGTTATCATCAATCCAAACTTTTTTGTACATGCTAAATAGAAGCATTACTGCCACAACAGCCAAAATACCTGTGATTACAAAATAACCCGCCCGCCAGCTGAGTACCGCCATCATTTGCCCCATGATAATGGGGCTCAATGTAGCACCGGCACCCCAGAAGCAGTGCATCCAGTTGTTGTGCCGCGCCGTAAAATGTTTCGCCATATAGGAGTTCATGCTGGAGGCCATCAGACCCGTGCCAAATCCATAAACCGTGATAGTCGCAAGCACCAAGGTGAAATTAGGAGACAGAGCGAGACCAACAAAGCCCAAGCCCATGATGACAAGTCCATACAAATAAACAGTCTGTAACTTCATCAAGCGATTCAGCCGAGACAAAATAACCCCCGCCAATGTGTAAGTAACAGAATACCCCACCAAAATCCACCCGGTATGGGCGGTAGTCATCCCTTGAATCTCCTCTGCAATCCCAAGCCAGGACACGGTAAACGCACCATCGGGAAAGCCCACCACAAAATAACTCACCAAAATAACGCCCAGCAGCCACAAGCGATTGTTTTTCACTTTTGTCATGATCATGATAATTCCTCACTCTTTGCCGGATATAAGCCTTCCGCAAATTTCATAGATTTTTCAATAAACGCATCACTCGCAACATCCACCCCCAAAAGCCGCATGGTGTGCTGGATGAAGAGCAAGCGCTTCCGCAAGCCCACTGCATTGCATTCCAGCGTAACAGGGTCACACCAGATACAAAACAGCAGATTAAACAGTTGGGCGCACTCCTCCGGATAATCCGTTTGTATCGAACCGTCCTGATTCCCCTCTTTGATGAGTTCCGTGATGATAGGGGATATTTTGTCTGCCCATCCTCTCAAGTCCTCAATGATCAGGCGCGGGCTACGGGACACGAGCGCCACCTTGGATAGGGGAGTGCGTTCCGCATCGTCATAAAAGCGATTGAACAAATGCACAATCTTCTCCTTAGCTGAGAGCGCCTCCATTCCCGACAGCCGCCGATGCATATCCGCTGCGATCTCAGCGTTGTGCTTGTCAAGTACCGCCGCCAAAATATCATCTTTCGACTTGAAGTGGTGGAAGAGTGTCCCTTTCGATAGCCCCGTTTTGTTCACGATCTCCTGTGTAGTCGTTTTCTCATAGCCTCTTTCGAGAAAAAGCCGCTCGGAAACAGCAAGGATGGTATCAACTGTCTTTTGTGGGTTGATGCTTCGTGTCATACAAATAGCCTCCTGTGGATAAGCCAAAACACACTAGACCGACCGTCGGTCTAGTGCATGTTAACATCTTCTTCCATTCTTGTCAAGGGAACATTTTTTGCATTTCTGCGTCTAGCTATTAAAATCCATATTTTTGAGGAGAAATAAAAATGAAAAAGATACGAACAATCCTACTTGCTCTATTGCTACTAATCGGAACCCTAGCCGCTTGTACTGATTCACCAGATGAGCCGCCGGAACCGGAAACGACTGAAACTCCAGCTCAAGAGGAAACGGACACCCCGGAGCCTGAACCCACACCTGCACCAGAAGAACCCACGCAGCAAGAGACACCGGAGGGCTACACCATCGAGCAAATCCAAATCGCCATGGAGCCGCAGTTTCAAGTGGGCGATTGGGGCGAGGGGAACCCTCAAGTGATTTCTGTCCAAAGGGTCGAACGAGATAGAGACAGCTTTTGGTGGGAAAGCGCGCAAAGTTATGTGGATTTATCCAACTCCTTCCGCTATCGGGTGGCTGCAAGATTCAAACAATCCCAGGAAGACTACGACATGTGGGCAGAAATATATGCGGACTTCGACGAAAATCCATTCAGCCGCGACGGGGACTACACAATTTTAACGAGCTACTACTATTTCCATGATGTAAATGGAAACCCTGAATTAGTTGTTGTTCTGTGCTAAAGCAGTAGTCACCCACCCCGCAATGTGATATAATCCAAACCATCACATTTTGATTAAAAACTGGAGGAATCACACCATGAAATTCACATTCTGTCACAACAACCAAAACGTCCTAGACTTAGACAAAAGTCTAAAATTCTACGAAGAAGCCCTAGGGCTTGTCCCAACACGAGAAATCGCCGCGGATGACGGAAGCTTCAAGCTGGTATTCCTGGGAGACGGCGAATCTCAGCACTGCCTAGAGCTCACCTGGCTTCGCGATCGGACAGAGCCATATAACTTGGGGGACAATGAAATCCACCTGGCCTTCGTCGCAGACGATTTTGACGCGGCCCACGCAAAGCACAAAGAGATGGGCTGCATCTGCTACGAAAACGTAGAAATGGGCATCTATTTCATTGTTGACCCCGACGGATACTGGCTGGAGATCGTGCCGAGCAAATAAGGGTGCAGAAACTGTATAGATAGGTGCATGTGGGGAGGCGCAAAGATGAAAAAGGTATTTGTTGTAGGAATTGCCGGCGCGACGCAATCTGGAAAGTCCACGCTCACGAAGAAACTTGAATCCGCATTGCAAGATATGAAGGTCAAAACATTTTGTATAGACAGCTATCATAAAGCGAAAGATGAATTGCCGATTTCCAAAGCACCAATTACGAAAGAAGTGTATATCGATTTTAACCAACCGGATTCCTTTCATATCCCGCAGTTGCGTCTTGACTTAAAGTCTGAAATAGAACGGCAGGAGGTTGATTTGATTCTTGTTGAAGGAACCATGATATTATATGATGAAGAAATTTTCGACACACTTGACTTAAAACTGTATGTTGAAACAAAAGCAGACGAAAGAGCCGTGAGGTATATCGAATCATACGCACAGTATCACGGTCACGAGTTTATTAAAAACTCATATTTGGATTTGGTGAGATACCGAATGGATGAATATGTTGAGCCTACGAAGTGGAAAGCAGATATGATTGTAAACGGGAGCGTGGAATCACCGCAGGCTGTAGAAATGATAAAGACATATCTTCAGGCAAAAATCAAAACCTAATGTCACTATACAAATACTGGCTGGAAATTGTACAGAGCAAGTGAGCGTAGGGGAATTTATAATAGGTGAAATCACAGAAGGTGGAAGAAATGCTAATTGCACATATATCTACTGGCTATATTGTAGCGAAAGCCTTTAAGCAAAAGAAAAAATCCGTGATTATTAGTAGTTTGGTTTTCAGCGTGTGGCCTGACCTGGGTTTAGTCTATTTCTATTTGTTTGACAGAAGCATAATCCACCGCCATTTCTTCCCGCATCTACCAGTTGTGATGGTACTAGCCTTTCTCATTACGCTTCCGCTATACTACATGAAGTTTTTTGCAAAAATGCGAATATATTATGTGCTGTTTTTCGTAAATTGGCTATTGCACTTAGTATTGGATACATTTACCGAGCGCATTTTTTGGCTTTACCCACTGAGCAACCACGGCTTTCAACTTATAGAAATCCCCGCAGTGTATAGCCATTGGGTTATTTCGTTTGTTTTGCATTGGTCTTTTGTTGTAGAATTAGCCATTGTCGCACTTGCTTTGATATTATTTTTGAGGGCTAGGAAGCGAGAATGGGAAATAAAGATTGATAGCACAGTATAAGCATACTATACAGAAGAGAGCAAAAACCAAAAGAGAACTGTTAGCCAATCGGGCTAACAGTTCTCTTTCATGCTATATTCAACTAAATTCGATTTTCCGAACCCAAGACATGCTTAATCTTATGCGCCACCATGCGCTTCACATTCTCACGCGCAGGCTTCAAATATTGCCGCGGATCAAAGTGATCCGGATGCTCATTGAAGTACTGGCGAATCGTACCTGTCATCGCAAGACGCAGATCGGAGTCGATGTTGATCTTACACACCGCCATAGAGGCTGATTTTCTCAGCATATCTTCCGGGATACCAATCGCGTCTGCCATTGCGCCGCCGTTTGCGTTGATCATCTTCACATATTCCGGCACAACAGAGGAAGCCCCGTGCAGGACGATGGGGAAGTTCGGGAGTCTGCGCTCGATCTCTTCCAAGATATCAAAACGAAGCTGCGGCTCTTGACCGGGCTTAAACTTAAACGCACCATGACTTGTCCCAATGGCAATGGCAAGAGAATCCACACCGGTCTTTGTGACAAATTCCTCCACCTCTTCCGGACGCGTGTAAGACGCATCTTCAGCGGAGACGTTCACATCATCCTCCACACCGGCAAGACGACCGAGTTCACCCTCGACTGTGACACCCCGTGGGTGTGCGTATTCCACAACCCGGCGGGTGAGTTCAATGTTTTCCTCAAAACTGTGATGGCTGCCGTCGATCATGACAGAGGTGAAGCCGCCGTCGATACAGCTTTTACAGAGTTCAAAGGTATCGCCGTGATCAAGATGCAGAGCAATCGGCAGACCTGTTTCTTCCAGCGCCGCCTCTACAAGCTTCATGAGATAAATATGGTTCGCATACTTTCTCGCACCGGATGATACTTGCAGAATCAGTGGGGAGTTTAATTCCTTCGCGGCCTCTGTAATCCCCTGGACGATCTCCATGTTGTTGACATTGAACGCACCGACAGCATACCCGCCGGCATACGCCTTCTCCAGCATTTCTTTCGTGTTGATGAGTGGCATAATTCCAGTCTCCCTTCCGTTTGTACAATAATATTTCCATTATAGCACAGTTTGCCAAATGTGGGAAGCGTATTTTGAAGGGACGCTTAATTAATTGGACACCATGTAAAATCTATGCTATACTAATAACCAACCATATCAGGCGTATGGCAGATTTGCCACGCGCCTATTGATATATTCAAAAAAGGGAGGATTTCAAACATGAGTGTACCATTAAAAGGCACCTGCGTCATCGGGCAATCCGGAGGGCCCACTTCGGTCATCAACGCTTCGGCCTACGGCGTGATCCGCACCGCGCTGGACAACGAGCACATCACAGAGGTCTACGGTGCCGCACACGGAATCAAGGGCGTGCTGGAAGATCGTTTGTATGACATGGGGCAAGAGGACGCGGAGGAGCTGCATCTCCTGCTCAACACACCATCGTCAGAGCTTGGCTCTTGCCGCTATAAAATCGCAGATCCGGATGTGGACGATACAGACTACAAACGCATAGTAGAAGTGTTTGAAAAGCGGAATGTCCGCTACTTCTTTTACAACGGCGGCAATGACTCCATGGATACCTGCAACAAAATCAGCCGCTATTTCGCCAAAGTCGGCTATGAGTGCCGTGTGATGGGTGTACCGAAAACGATTGACAATGACCTCTTCGGTACCGATCACTGTCCCGGTTTTGCATCCGCCGCACGCTATGTGGCGACAAGCTTGATGGAAGTCTACAAAGACGCGCGTGTGTACGATACAGGGCAAATCACCATCGTCGAAGTCATGGGCCGTCACGCCGGCTGGCTCACTGCCGCCGCCGCGCTTGCATCCTATGAGGGCTGCGGCCCGGACTTCATCTACGTGCCGGAAGTCGCCTTTGACATTGACCAATTCATCACAGATGTCAGCGCCTGCTACGAGAAAAACGGCAACGCACTTGTCGCGGTCTCCGAGGGCATCCACGACAAAGACGGCAAGCTGATTGCAGAATACAGCGGTGAAGTCGGCACCCGTGATTCATTTGGTCACGCACAGCTTGGCGGCTTAGCTGCAACCCTCGCGGGGATGGTGAAAGCGAAAACAGGTGCTAAGGTGCGCGCCATTGAACTGAGCCTCCTGCAACGCAGTGCGGCACATCTGGCGAGCCAAACTGATATTGACGAAGCTTTCCTCGCCGGAAAAGTTGCGGTAGAATCCGCCGTCGCCGGAGAGACCGGCAAGATGGTCGCCTTCGAGCGGGACATGTCTTCCGGCAGCTATGTTTGCAAGACAGTCCTCTTGCCTCTTGAAAAAGTGGCAAACTTCGAGAAGAAGTTGCCTTTGGAATGGATTACCCCAGAAGGCAACAACATTACAAAAGAGTTCATCGACTATGCCTTGCCCCTCATCCAAGGCGAACCCCAGCGCAAACAACAGGACTCCCTGCCGCGTTTTGCGAAACTGAAGAAGGTTCTAGTGAAGTAAAGATTGACAGCAACAAACCCCGGCGTGAACATCACGCCGGGGTTTGTTATGCAATGATCGCTGTAGGGCGCGGCGACCTCGACGCGCCGCTGTTATAATTCCGGTACAAATCCGATTATGTGGTAATTTGGCGGCACGGCGTGCCGAGGTCGACGCGCCCTACAAATATTCCCACAACAACGATATCTACACAGTGTAAGAAAACATAATCGTTGACACCCGATCATTATTATGGCTATCAAAAGTGAAATTCAGCACAGGCCCGACAAAAACCTCCCCGCTGAGCCAATAGGCGTAAGAAATCCCATCAGAAACGGTGGGCGCACCAAGTATCGTTCGCACATTATAGCGGGTGGAGGTACGACCGATTTCATTATAGTGGAACTGGATAGACGGTCTCGCCCGCGCAAAATCAACTTGGAGACTTACGATGGTGCCGCTTTGGTTCACACCAACCAATATACCGCTGCGAAAGCGGTATGTCACATCCCACGCGCCGGGGATTGTGTCTATCAAATGACCAAATACGTGTTGTACAGAATCAAAAGGCTGATCTAAAATCTCTGCGATGTTAACCCGCTGCGGCTGGGGCCAACCTGTTACGTCTTCCATTAATCTAGCGAGCATAGTGGCAGCCTCTGCCCGTGTTGCGGTATCCATCGGTGCAATACGGGAGACACCAGCGCGTGTAATGCCATTGACCACACTCCGGTTATTCGCCCAACGGAGTGCCATGTAGGCATCTTGCCCGACAATTTGATCCCGATCGACAAAGGTGAGCCATGCTGCATTCTCCACAGAGTTGCCAGATATGTCTGTTAAATTGGTAATGTAGCGATGAATGAACAAGGCAATCTCTTGCCGAACAGCGGCTTGATTTGGTCCGAATGTGCCGCTGGTGATTGACGTGATGCCATTGTTTGTCGCCCATGTCACATAAGGTGCCGACCAAGACGCAGAGGCTACATCTGTGAAATTGTTATTTCTCGGGTCGCTCATACTTGCCGTGCGTCCATGATGGATGCGAAATAGGGTTGCAAGCACCTGTGCACGGCTGAATGTATCCTGCGGAGCAAATCTGTTCGCACTGACACCCAGCATGATATCGCTTGCGTACATGGCACTTACATAAGAATAGAACCAGTTTCGGGGCTGTACGTCATTGAAAGGGAGGGAGTGCAGCATGATTTCTTCTGCATCTGTTTCTGACATGGCCAGGGCACCTGTTGTGAAGATACCGAATACCATAAGAAGTGCAAGCAGTGTACATATGAGTCGTTTCATTGGGTTTCATCTCCTTTGTTTTTACAAAACGCTATCTCAAGCACAAACAGATCACCTGTTATGTGAATGTGAAAGCTGCCATCCATCAATTCTACCAGATTTTTCGCAATATACAATCCCAAACCGCTGCCCTCAGACTGTCTGGCACGATCACCCCGGATGAATTGCTCCGTCAAGGTGTCTCCCGACAAGTCCAAGGGAGCCTTAGATGTGTTTTTCAAGGTGAATGTGGGACATCCAATATTGCTCAAAGCGATCTCCGCAAACACACGGGTTCCGGGCAGGGAGTATTTTGAGACATTGGAGAATAAATTCTCAAGCACCCGCCACAAATGTCGGTTATCCGCATAGATCAGAAGCGGTTCATCCGGCTCTGTGAGCACAAGGCTCAAATCAGCGGCGAGGAAATCATCCTCAAATTCACCAGCGATCTGTCCGACGATCTCATTGAGGTTAACGGTTTGCATCGAGACCTCTTCATTTCCTGTGCTCGCCTTAGAGGCATCGATCAAATCATCAATCAACATTTTGAGCCGATCAGATTTCCGTCCCAGCACGGAGACATACTCCGCCGCCGCGCCTTCGAGAGGTTGGGATTTGAGCAAATCCACATAGTTGATCACAGAGGTGAGAGGTGTCCGAATGTCGTGGGACACATTGGTGATGAGTTCACTTTTAAACTGTTCCGCTCGGATTTGCGAAGCGCTTGCTTCGGCATATTTGTTCGAGAGATTCAGCGCAAAGGTCACAAAATATGTGGTGGCAATCAGGGATAGCAGCGAAAAGGGCAGCAGGAGTTCTACCGACACAATCGGAGGAAGTGTGTAAGTTCTGGTTAGCACTGTTTCAACCCTTCTCGGTTCATACCACTCAAGGTCAAACCAATCAGCAGGAACATGTTCCGTGAAGCTTACCCATGAATAATCCACGGTTAATTGATGTATGATCTCCTGTGTTGTTACAAGCAGTACAACCAAGCTGCCTATTAGCAGGAGAGACATGAGGAGACCCAAGGGTTTCCAAGGGGGATACAGACGGAAAAAGCGAAGCCAGTATAAGGTGCGCATGAGGTCTTTGTCACGTATTCGCGCAATCAGCTCCGTCGCCGCGAATACTCCGACTGTATAAGTGAGGAAAGGTAAACCCAAGACCTCATAGATCTGTACACGAAACACAGCATGAAATTGCGCATAGAACACGCGCAGACCATAAAGGGAAAACAGCGCGACCAGTCCGACCAAAATGATCATCAGCGCAAAATCAAGATTCCGCCACAAGGCAAGGAATTTGGGACGATCCGGCTTCAGCTTTGTCTTCCAAACAGAGGTCAACAGAAGTCCGCCGCAGAGGAGAAAGGCGAGTGCAAACAACACAAACCCACGCCCAAAGAACACACCTTCATAAAGAGGTCTTGCGATGAGCGTATCCGTATTGAACGCGAAGGCAATCGCACGGTCAAATGTGAGATTGGCTGCGCGGAGTACAAAAATCCCCGAGGCAAAGCCACCTAGAAACAAAAGAAGCTTCGTGATGGGATGACAAAAAACCTTAATCATGCCGCGCCACCTTATACCCCAGCCCATAGATCACTTTCAGATAGCGGGGTTCTTTCGGATTGATTTCAATTTTCTCGCGGATATGCCGGATATGGACGGATACAGTCTTCGAGGCATGAAAAGCAGGCTCACCCCAGGCCGCTTCATAGATCTGCCCAGAGGAGAACACATGTTCCATGTTGGACATGAGAAACTTCAAAATATTATACTCCAAAGCGGTGAGCGTGACCTCTTCTCCGTCCACGCTCACACGCTTTTGATTGTCATCCAGCACAAGGTCGCCTGTCTGGTAAACGCCTGACGCGGATGCTGCTTGCGGTGTTCCATCCAAGCCGCCTAAGCGGGCATAGCGCCGTAGTGCCGCTTTGACCCGCGCCATCAGTTCCACAGGGTGGAAGGGCTTTGTGATATAGTCGTCCCCGCCCATATTGAGTCCCAGTACCCGATCTGTGTCCTCGCTTTTGGCAGACAGGAACACAATCGGCACATTGCTCATCTCCCGAATCTTCACAGCGGCGGTGATGCCGTCCATTTTGGGCATCATCACATCCAGCAAGATGAGATGAATCGTCTGGTTCTTCACAGCTTCTATTGCGTCTAAGCCGTTTTGCCCGCAGATTATATCATATCCCTCTTGCCGCAAATAGATTTCAAGTGCCGCTAAGATGTCCGCATCGTCATCGCAGATTAGTACCCGATACTCCAAGAAACTACCTCCATGCCATGGGTTTAATTGAAGCTACTTGTGTTTCCCCCGCCGTAGGCGGGGGAAACAAGTTTTAAGACAAGGCCCACGCTGTGATCACATATCCACCTGTATTGGTGGATGAAATTTGGAAATTCAACTGTTCCGGTACAGAAATCATACCATTTTCCGGACGCTGATACAAGACATAATAGGTTTTCCCATCAAATTCCACCTGAAAACCACCTGTCGAGCGCAAGTATTCGATGTACTCCTCCAATACAAAGGAGTGCTGTCCCATGACCCAAGCATGCACCCGCCCAACATAACGGAAATGCCACGGTTCGTACGGAACCCCAGTGATATCCGTCTTGTCTGCGGGATAGCGGAGAATTAACCCAAAGCGTGGCGCATGTTCTGCCAGCCACCGTGCTTCTTCTGTACCGCGCATACTACCGGTGTGATCTCCTGACAAGATATCAGCAGCGAGTCCCAGCTGGTGCTCACTGTGTCCAGGTGGCATGACATAGGCAGGGTCGATGGCATTTGCATAAAGCTCGCTTTGCTCCGCTTGGGTGCGATAGCCGCTTGCGATAAACAGACCGCTGATATTTGCCCGTTCTGCCGCCGCAAAGAGTTCCCCCACGGCGGAAAAAGCTGTTTCGTGCAGTTGCACATAAGTAGTCCGTGCAGGCATGTCCGGCCAAACCGTGCGCAGATTAGACTCGCACACAGGGGCGCTGATGCTAAGGTCGCGGTTAACAAGCTTCAAGTACTGCGTATCTGTAAGTTCGAAGACCGGCACAGCAGCAGAGAACAGCGGGAAACCATCCGGTGGTGTGCTTTGTGCTGTGTTTGAACCAAGCCGCAAACGTTCGGCGATAGAGGGATCTGATATGTATGCCTCATCTCCACCATTGGCGATTGCAAATACATAAAAGCCGATGGCTAATACTGCAAAGGCGAAGACTCCCAATAAGCGTCTTTTTGTTTTTCTTCTCTTCTGTGTCATAAAACCAGCTCCTAACTGTTAGATTTAGAAGCCAGTCTACCAACGAAAATCAAGATTCAGGGTGTGAAAAGATTAAGATTTCTCTAAGATGAAACGATCCAGGAATGGGCAAGTGACGCACCTGTTTGTGATGGGACTTTTGTAGGCGACGCTGTCCCCAGCGTCCCGTATTGCTTGGGGCACAGCAGAAGAGGGCACCGGGCGCTGAGGACAGCGCCCCCTACAAAAGTGCGCAGTTGTCCACTCCAAGACGATCCTCCAAGTTAGACTTTGCGTTCCTGGCGTGGTATAGTGTGCAGTAGGATTCTTTCACTTGAAATAAGGCGGGTAAAACAATTGCAATTTATCATTCACTTAATTCTTCGCTTCGGCATCATAGAGCTGTTCCTCGTTGGCTTCCTATTGATCAATCTGTTTACATTCCTCCTCTACGTGATAGATAAGCGAAAAGCTGTTAAAAACAAATGGCGCATCAGCGAGGGGACGCTGCTCTTTTTCACCCTGGCTTGCGGCGGAATCGGCGCATGTTTGGGCATGCGACTGGCAAGGCATAAAACAAGAAACAGGAAATTCAAGTTTGCAGCAGTGATCGGCCTCATGATTGCACTCATTCCCCTGATCCATATCGCCCATAGCTTTACGCTGGGCAGAACCATTCGCTACGTAGAACTTGAGTTTCACTCCGAACACTGGCCCAAGCAGCTGGACGGCTATCGCATCGCTTTCATGACAGACATGCACATCATCAAAGATGAAGATATGAGAGCGGCAGCGGTAGAGCTAAACCGGCGAGACTTAGACTTGCTCCTACTAGGCGGAGACTTTTCCGTGCATAACGCCCACTACCAAGGGACTGTGCGAGAAATCGCCCAAATCCAGACAACAGACGGCATTTTCGGTGTTGAAGGGAATCACGATGACTATCAAAGGCTTTTTGCCGCAAAAGAGGCGTACGGAATCACACCGCTGGACAATAGCGGAGCACGCATCAGGGATGGCTTTTATCTAGCCGGTGTCCGTGATCTGTGGAACAGAGACCCCAACATCGCAGAGGCGATCGCAGGCGCGGATACAGAGGATTTCGTCTTGCTCCTGACACATAACCCGGATGTTTCCATGATGCAGTCCACAGAGGGGGTCGATTTCATCCTCGCAGGTCATACCCATAAGGGACAAATCACATTCTTCGGTTTCCCCATGTACTTGCTCCGCGGCAGCATCACAGAATACGGCACACGCTTTGCTCATGGATTCGCTGATTCGGCAGATGGCGTTCCGATATTCACAAGCAGCGGCATAGGAGTTTACTATTCCATACCGAGGATATTTGTAAGACCGGAAGTTGTGATCTTTACTATGTACAATGCATAGCAAAAGGGCGGAGAGATGAAAGTTTCATCTCTCCGCCTTTTTGCATCCTGCCCATCAGACATACTTTGCCATCTCCCGACCCAAACGCTGGATAATCCGCTTCTCTAAACGCGAGATGTACGACTGGGAGATCCCCATTAGATCCGCAACCTCTTTCTGTGTCCGCTCCTGCACACCGCCGAGACCAAAGCGCATGACAATGATTTCCCGCTCACGTTCCGATAGCGTCTCCAGCGCTTGCAGAAGCAAGGTGCGATCCACATCCTCTTCCAAGGCACGCATCACCGAGTCGTTGTCTGTACCTAGGAGATCGCTGAGGAGCAGCTCATTGCCGTCCCAATCGGTGGAGAGGGGTTCATCAAAGGAGATTTCCGTTTTCTGATTGTTCGTCTTGCGCAGGTGCATGAGAATTTCATTCTCAATACAGCGGGAAGCGTAAGTGGCAAGCTTAATGTTCTTATCCGCCCGAAAGGTGCCAACGGCTTTGATTAGTCCAATGGTGCCGATGGAGATCAAGTCTTCAATATGTATCCCCGTATTCTCAAAGCGGCGGGAGATATAGACCACCAGCCGCAGATTCCGCTCAATGAGCACCTGCCGCACAGCGGGGTCATCCTCTGCAAGCCGCCCGATGTAATATGCCTCTTCCTCCTTAGAAAGCGGTGGCGGAAGAGACACACTTCCGCCAATGTAGAACACAGTGCCGGGCAGTCTAAGTCCCAGACGACTGAGAAGTCCTTGCAGTTTAAGGCAGAGCCGAAGGCGAAGTTTCATGATAGCATTCCTCCATTTATGAGAGCAGAATACCGCCCGCCGTCAGACACACGGGTGGGGGATAGAGCAACAGAAACAGAGCGTATCTCACGCCCATCAATCCGCAGAGAGTCCGGACGAAAGGCGAGCAGAAAGCCATGTGCGACACCGACAGATGTGAAAGGGATCAGATAGAGCGACCCACCGTCCGGCGTTGCTTCCAGCTCACCCAGCAAATCCACTGGGGAGCGGGAGCCATCCAAAAGCGCAGCAGCCTCCGCAGAAAACAGAGAGAAGGCAGTATCCATCTCTACCACCAGGACAGCCGCGCCTGTGATGGGGTCTGTGAGCGAATGTCCCGTGTCTAAAAGCCCGGTGCATTTGACCGTGCGCCCACGGCGCGTGATCTCCACCTGTAGGAGTCGCCCGCCCACATCCCGCCCCAAGCGAGAGAAGACCAGCTTCATCACAAGATAGCAAAGCGCAAAGCTGACCAGCAGTACCCGCAGATTGATCGGAAAGCCCAAATGCGCCCCAGGTGAGGGGGTGCCGGAAAACAGAGACAGCGCAAAGAGCGCACCTCCAAACGCCGCCGATACCGCAAAGAAAATCAGTGTGACCCTGAGCAGCCTCCGCTTTGCGCCGAAGACAATCAGTACCATCGAAACACCTGAGACAATCCGCATGGGTGCCGCAAGTAAAAACCCAAACTGTGGCAAAAAAGCGAGGACAGCGTAAACCGCCCCCAAGAGTGCCCCCAGCCCAATCCGAAGCCGTGCAATATGTACCGCCCCAATCTTCGCCGTGCTAAGCAGCAGCAGATAATTCACCACAAGATTGAGAAAGAAGAGCGTATCCACATAAAGTATCCGCATAGCTCGACCTCCGACAAGCTCTAGTATAGCGGAGCGGGTGGGAGAAAAAGGTCAAAAAAGAAAGCCTGTGGACATGGAAATCATGTACAGGCTGTGGTAGAATGGGGAATGTAAAGAATTTGTAATTTCGGAGATGAAATATGATTGAATACAAAAGAATCAAAGCAATTGAAGAGAATCAGCTTGCAGAGCTATTTTTATCAGTTGGTTGGTTTTCTGGGAATTTTCCTGAAAAGCTCAGAATGGCGTTTGTTAATTCGAGCAGAGTTATTTCGGCTTGGGATGATGATAAATTAGTTGGATTAATTCGTTGCCTAGATGACGGGATATGGCAGGCTACAATTGATTGCCTATTGGTAAATCCAGAATATCAAGGGCGTGGAATTGCGTCTGCGCTTCTGAAAATGATTCTAGATGACTGTAAAGAATTTCTTTATGTTGATGTCTTGCCGGATAAGGATAAGGCACAATTTTATCTGAAACATGGCTTTGAAGTAACAGAAGAAAGACAGCCTCTGCAAATTTCAGGGGAAACATGGATAAAACGTGCTCAATGAAGAAAGTGAGATAAGTTTACAAGATAAGCATTCATCACAATTGACAGTACAGTTGTACATTTGGACAAACAAATCAATCTAAACTGTAACCACAGCAGAATGGAGAATACCCGAATGAAAAACCTCTACTCAAGCAAGCCAACCTCCACCTACACCTGTCGCAGAGTTCACCAACCCATCGAAATCAACGGCGACCTGACCAAAGCCGCATGGAAATCCTGCGAAAAGACCAGCCGTTTTGTTGACGTGGTAGACGGCGCACCTGCCCTGTATGATTCCAGAGCCGCCCTGCTCTATGACGACGAAAACCTCTATGTCGCCTTCTGGTGTGAAGAACCATTCGTGCGGGCAAAGCTAACTGAGCGCGACTCCCTAGTGTTCAGCGAAAACGACATCGAGGTATTCATCGACGGTGGTGACACCTACTATGAGTTCCAGCTCAATGCCTTAAACACAATCTACGAGGTGTTCTACATCTGGAAAGATGCCTACCAAAGAGGCGGCAAATACGATATCCCGGCATTTGACCTGTTCAAAGCCCAGACCTTTGGCGGCAATCATGACCGCAAAAACGAATTTTTCTGGCAAGGCACCCATCCCCGGGGCTTGCGCTACATCTACCGGAACTGGGATTTCCCCGGCATCAAAACCGCCGTCCATGTGGATGGAGAACTCAACAATGACAGCAAACCGTCCAAAGGCTGGACAGCAGAAATCGCCTTCCCCTGGGCGGGGATGAATTGGCTCCGAGACGGCAAAACCACAGCGCCGTCTGTCGGAGACGCAATGAGATTGGGACTGTGCCGGTATCAAATCCTCAGACTCAACGGGCAAGAAGCCCAAGTGGGCTGGGCAGTGGACGAGGTTGGCACAAACGACAACCACGTCCCGGAGCGATTTACGAATATTGTATTTGTGTAGTGTAGAAGGACAGGAGGACTGATAGTTTGTGAATGATACAAGAAATGTTATGTATATTTTGGCATTCTATTTTTCTAAGTTTGATGTTGATGCGATAAGTCAATTAGGGTATTCATCATTCAAAAAAGCAAGTGAAGAACTGTCTGGATTATTTGGGTTTAATATGAATTCATTCAAAAACAGAAGAGATGATTTTGATGTGCTCACAGGAAGTCACCGAACAGGATGGGTGAGTCGTCCATCAACCAATATCGTGAAAGAAACGAATCAATATTTGCAGTCCCTTTCCTTCGCTGAATTGACTGCGCTTGTTAAATCATTAATAGAAAATGCAGATATATCTGATCATGGTATTTCACAAACCACTGAAATGAATATCAACTTGCGGGAAATTGATATTGAGCTTTCGGAAAGCGAAGTTGAGCAAATCATCAATTATGAAGAACCAACGGCTGATTTGATTGTCGTTTCTGGTAACGTACCCCATCGAATATATCGTCGCTCAATTATCGAGCAACTAAAAAAGCTTTATCATTATCAATGCCAAATTTGCGGATACTCTTTTGCGGAGACTTATGGAGCAAATTATGCAGAAGCACACCACATTGACTACTTTACAAAGACACAAAACAATAATGCAAAAAACATTATGATTTTGTGTCCGAATCATCACAGAATAATTCATCAAACGGCTCCTGTTTTCGACAGAGACGCTTTGATTTGGATTTATCAAAATGGGTTGGTAGAGTCACTAAAATACAATATTCATTTATAGGCGCATGAAAAGAGCCTATGTACCAAAAACAACCCCATCCGAGAGGGATGGGGTTTCACAACAATCGCCCGAATCTTACACCTCGGGCTTCCCTAACATGCGGAACATATTCTGCTTATACACCTCAACCCCCGGCTGATCGAAGGGATTCACACCCTGAATAAAGCCGGAGAGCGCGCAGGCAAATTGGAAGAAGTAAACAAGCCACCCAAAGGATTCGTCCGAGAGTTCCGACACGCAAAGTTCCATCAAAGGCACCCCGCCGGACACGTGGGCGGCATTGGTAGCGCGCTTTGCTGTCTCATTAATCGACTCCAAGCCTTTGCCCGCGAGGAAATTGATGCCGTCTAAATCTTCCCGCATTTCAGGGATGAACGCATCCTGCCGGAAGCTGCCGAAAGAGACCACAGTTTTCATCAAATGGCGTGCGCCCTCTTGCAAATACTGCCCCATAGAGTGAAGGTCTGCGGAAAGGTCAACACAGGCAGGAAAAATCCCGCCGCTCTCTTTGCCCTCAGACTCGCCGTAGAGCTGCTTCCACCACTCACCCATATAGCGAAACGCAGGCTCATAGCAGGCGAGAACCTCAATTGTCTTCCCTCTGCGATAAAGCGCTTGACGAATGGAGGCATATTGCCAAGTGACATTATCAAAGCTCATATCTTCCGTATAGGTTTTCATCGCCTCAAAAGCACCCGTCATCACCCGGTCAATATTGATGCCAGAGACCGCCATCGGCAAAAGCCCCGCTGGAGACAAAACACTAAATCGTCCGCCGATGCGCTCTGGGATAGAGAAAGAGACGAACCCCTCTTTCTCCGCCCACTCACGGAGAGAGCCTTTTTTGCGATCTGTTGTCACATAAATCCGCTTCTTCGCACCCAGATCACCGTATTGATTTTCCAGCAGTTCCTTAAAAATCCGGAAAGAGAGCGCAGGCTCTAAGGTGCTGCCGGATTTGGAGATCACATTAATAGAAAAATTCTTGTTACGCAAAAGCGCTTTGATCTCATTCACATGGGCAGCGGAGAAATTGTTGCCGACAAAATAGATGTTCGGCGTAGATTTCGCCATCAGATTGTAATGGGGTGAGCGGAGCAGATCAATGGCGGCCCGCGCGCCCAAATAAGAACCGCCAATGCCGATCACCAGCAGCACATCCGACTCAGATTGAATCTGGGCGGCGATGCGCTTGATCTGCTCGAATTCAGACCGGTCATAGGTCTCCGGCAGGTTCATCCAAGTGCGCAGCTCACAGTCTGGCCCGTATTGGGAGACCAGGGTTTCGGCAATTGCACTCACCTGACCCAACTTTTGCCATTCGCCCTTCTCTAAAAAAGGCTTTAAGCCTGATTGATCCAGTTTAATCATAAGAAGTTCCTCCATGGGTACTTTTGTCTTTTCGTTTGCTTACAAGTCATCCTATCAAAAGTTTGATGTAAAATCAAGGGAAAAATGATTGACATTGGACGCGTTTAAGGCTATACTATTTTAGCACAAGTATTGGGGTATGAAAATCGATGCGTAAAAACCTAAACGACATAATCGGCAGACCTGGGGCGAAAAAGCCCTTTGCCTTTGATTTAGACCTTGCGGGCATAGCATTCCCCCAAGTCGCAAAACTAGACACGCCCTTCGCGGCAACAGGCCATGTGGAAAACAAAGCCGGTGCCTTAGAGCTTAAGGGAGAGTTACAAGTCTCTATGACTTACATCTGTGACAGATGCATGAAGCACGTCCCCATGCGTGAAACCTACCCCATCACAGCCCATCTGGCAGAAGAGCTAATCGACGAAGAAAACCCAGACATTTTCCTTGTGGAAAACGGTGCCGTCGATTTAGACGAGGTATTCACCACAGCCTTTGTACTGGCGATGGAATCCAAATTCGTCTGTGACGAAGACTGTGCGGGACTATGCACCGCCTGCGGTGCGGATTTGAATGAAGGACCTTGCACCTGCAACAAAGAAGTAGATCCTCGACTCGCTGCCCTGCAGCAGTTGTTAGATAAGGACTAAAACACATGCTGCACGCAGCAACACCAATAGAGGAGGTGTAGAACAATGGCGGTTCCAAAGAGTAAGGTATCCAAAGCGAGAAGAGATAAGCGCCGTAGCGCACACTGGAAACTGGACACGCCCAATATCGTGGCTTGCCCAAACTGTAACGCGTATCGTTTGCCGCACAGAGCTTGCAAAGCTTGTGGCACGTATAAAAACCGTGAAGTTGTCGCTGTAAAAGCGGCTGACTAATCAGTGTTACCAGAGCATAGAGGGGGCAAAACCTGCCCCCTCTATTTGCATATTGTGAAGGTCGGAGATGACAGGCACTCAATCCCTAAAGCCTCCTTTTTCAACTGACACCCCAAGAGCAAAGCGATTGGCTCGGTGGAAGGGGTGCCTTTGGTGCAAAGGAGGTGGCACGAAGTGCCGGAGGATTGCCCTGCGTCAGAGCCGTTGTGAAAGGCAATCCTCAGTCGCTGCGCGACAGCTCCTTTGAAAAAGGAGCCTTTGAGCAATCTGATGTTCCGTCACCGTAGGGGACGCTGTCCTCAGCGTCCCGTCTCCGGCTCGACCACACAATACACAGGAAAGGAGGGTACACATATGCAGACTATCACCCATGTCGCACCCGAATCTCCGGCTTTCGGCAAAGTAAAGCCGGGTGAGCAGCTAAGAGCCATCAATGGTCACGAAATCGGCGATGTGTTAGACTATGAATTTTACAGTTATGAAAAAAATCCACTGCTAAACCTGCGTAACAAGGACGGACAGTGGAAGTTGGTGCGCATCCCAAAGGAAGAAGGGGAAGACTTAGGGCTGACTTTCTCTACCTATCTTATGGACGAGCCGCGTAGTTGTGTCAACCGCTGTATATTCTGTTTCATCGACCAATTGCCGTCGGGGCTGAGGGAAAGCCTGTACTTCAAAGACGATGATGTGCGGCTCAGCTTTTTGACCGGCAACTACGTCTCCCTCACGAATCTGTCCGAAGCGGAAATCCAGCGGATGATTGACCTGCGTGTGAGTCCCATCAACGTTTCCATCCACGCAACAGACCCATCCGTGCGTGCCATGATGCTGGGAAATCCACGGGGTGCAGATGGACTAGCGCTCATGTATCACTTCGCCCAAGCGGGGCTTCAGCTAAACGCCCAAATCGTCGTCTGCCCGGGCATCAACGTTGGAGAAGTGTTAGAGCAGACGATGGAAGATCTGAAAGCCCTCTATCCTGCGCTGGGAAGCGTGTCTGTTGTACCTGTGGGTCTCACAAAATACCGGGACGGACTCTATCCCCTGACTCCTGTCACATCGGAATATGCCCTAGATGCCATCGCCCAGGTAGAGAGGTTCTCTGCCAGATGTTTGGAAGAACTCGGCAGCCGCATTTTTTTCCTGGCAGACGAATTCTATCTGCTCGCAGCTATCCCGCTGCCCAATGAGGATGAGTATGAGGGCTATCCGCAAATCGAAAACGGTGTGGGCATGCTCAGACATTTCAAAGAAACCCTCCTGGAAGCGATGCGCACGCAGCAATACGGCCACACGCCGATTCCATTCTCCATCGTCACAGGCATAGGAGTTGCGCCATTTATGCAAAATCTGCTGACCACAATAGCCCAGAGATATGGGGGCATAAGCGGACAAGTTTGTGCGATCCGAAATGATTTCTTCGGTGAAGATGTGACCGTAGCAGGTCTCGTTACAGGCGGGGATATTATAAGGCAACTGCAAGGACGAAACGTAGGACAAAGAATCTTCATCCCCCGCACCATGCTCCGGCATGGGGAGGATGTGTTCCTAGACAACCTCACAGTCAGTGATCTTACAAACCAGCTCGGCATCCCCGTCATTCCGGTCGATCCGGACGGACAGGCGATGTTAGAAGCGATCTTTTCATAGGGAGAGCAAGCGTTATGGGTAAACCACTAGTAGCAATCGTCGGACGTCCCAATGTGGGTAAGAGCCACCTGTTTAACCGACTGGTCGGCAAGCGTCTTTCCATCGTGGAGGACACACCAGGAGTCACACGTGACCGCCTTTACGCCGAGACAGATTGGAACGGCAGAAGCTTCGACATCGTAGACACAGGCGGCATCGAGCCGTCTACAGACAATGAAATCCTGCTCTTCATGCGCGAACAAGCGGAAATCGCCATCGCCACAGCAGATGTAATCGTCTTTGTCACAGATATCCATTCAGGGGTGACAGCCTCCGACCAAGATGTGGCGCAGATGCTCTTGCGATCCGGCAAACCTGTACTTCTCGCCGTCAACAAGATGGACAAAGTGGGTGCGACTGACCCGGAGATTTACGGATTCTACTCCCTAGGTCTCGGCGATCCCATTTCCGTTTCCGCTCTGCATGGACACGGCACGGGTGATCTGCTCGATGCCTGTGTTGCCCTCTTCCCGCCGGAAGAGCCGGAGGAGGAAGACGACGATACCATCAAAGTTGCCATTATCGGTAAGCCCAATGTGGGGAAAAGCTCTCTCACCAACCACATTATCGGCGAAAAGCGCGTGATCGTCAGCGATGTTGCCGGCACAACCCGGGACGCGGTGGACTCTGCTGTAGAGAATGAGCACGGGAAATACGTCTTTATCGACACAGCGGGACTGCGCAAAAAGAGCCGGGTGAACGACCGCATCGAAAAGTTCTCCGTTCTGCGCGCCCAGATGGCGATTGAGCGGGCGAATGTCTGCCTCATCATGATCGATGCTAGAGAAGGAGTCACAGAACAAGACACCAAAGTGGCAGGTCTCGCCCATGAGGCGGGGAAGGCCAGCATTATCCTAGTCAACAAGTGGGATTTGGTAGAGAAAGAGACTGGCACCATGGAGAAAATGCGCAAGCAGATCATGCATGATCTCATCTTCATGAACTATGCTCCCGTCCTCTTCATCTCCGCCCTCACTGGTAGCCGGGTAGAACGGATTTATGAACTCATCAACTTCGTCTATACCCAAAGCTGTATGCGCATCAGCACAGGCAATCTCAATAGCGTTCTGGCAGATGCCACTATGCGCGTCCAGCCGCCCACAGATAAGGGCAAGCGCCTGAAGATTTACTACATGACCCAAACAGGGGTCTGTCCGCCAAACTTTGTAGTCTTCGTCAACAGCCGCGATCTCTTCCACTTCTCTTACCAGCGCTATCTGGAAAACCAAATCCGCGCCGTGTACGGCTTAGAGGGGACACCCATACGTATGATTGTTCGGCAAAAGGGGGAAGAGTAAACGGTGGAAATCCTATATTTTCTGGGACTTGCCGCAGGCGCTTATTTCCTTGGCGGTCTAAACGGCGCACTGATCATATCGCGCTTGGTATACAAAGACGACATCCGCAAACACGGCAGCGGGAATGCGGGACTGACTAATTTCTTCCGCACTTACGGAAGCCGCGTGATGATTTTGGTACTTCTCATTGATGTGCTGAAAACCGCGCTTCCCGTTCTTTTGGGCGGCGTACTCTTAGATCACACGCTCACATTCGGCACCCCAGCAGAGCGTATCATCCTTGGACGTACTTTCGCTGGTGTGTTTACCATGCTGGGACACGCATATCCCAGCCTCTATCGCTTCAAAGGAGGCAAGGCAGTTTTAGCCGGCGGGACAACAGCGCTGTTTATCGATATCCGCGTCTTTGCTGTCCTCCTTCTTGTGTTTGTTCTGGCAGTGCTCCTCACACGCTATGTGTCCCTAGGTTCTGTGCTTGCGGGCATTGCCTTTCCGACTGCATGTGCCATTTTCCATCTAGGGCTTTGGCCAACAATACTCGCCTCCTGCGGCGGACTGCTTGTTGTGTACCGCCACCATGGGAATATTGCGCGGCTGATTAAGGGCGAGGAGCGTAAGTTGTCCTTTGGGAAGCGTCGGCAATAGCAGGAAAGCCCAGTTTTTGGCTTTTGAATGTCCGTGCATAGTGGACGCAGAAATAGCTGTTTTGTTAAACTTGCAAAAAGTAACAAGACATACATTCGTCATGATGCACAAATTCAGGGGGGCAATTCTATACATTCGTTCGTTGACGTGCACAAATTTCTGTGATATGCTTGCCTTGAATTTTAGGAGTGCGCACATCCTAGAAAAGCAATCAGAAAGAGGTGGATATCGAAATGAAAGCGAAAAGAATTGTTTCCTTGCTACTGGTCATGTTCCTGTTGTTTCCCACTGTTTTACTTGAAGGAGCACACGCAGAAACCATCGCTCTACGTGCGCCCATAGCGCCCCATGGCAGATGGATCAATGGCGCACGCCCTAACTATATTGTTCACAGCGATTTTGGAGCTCAGACAATGGCAGACTTTAACAGTGCAATGGCTACGTGGAACAACCGCCTTGGCTTTACCAAAATTACGAGGAATCCAACGACTCGGCATTCTAGATCATTTACAGGTCGCTCAGATGGGATAAACTCTGTTTATCGAGTACAGTGGGGAACGGGACCAAATATTCCAGTTGCTTTTGCAGAGGTTTTTTATCTCGGAACAACGGGGGGACAACGACGAATTGTAGAAGTCGATATTGGATTTAATATGTCGTATGGTTTTCACAACAATTCCAGTCCGGGCAGTTCCAATTTTGATGTTTGGACAGTTATGGCACACGAGGCGGGACACGTGCTGGGTCTATCGGATCATCGGGTTTCACGTGACGCAGTTATGTTTGCGCAAATTGATCCGGCAGAGCGCAGAAGGCAGCCAACAGCACTTGATGTTATGCATCTTGATGTTCTAAACTATCGCGCATCTTAAAGGAGGGAAAGTCATGAAAAAACGAAAAATTCTGTTCATTTCTAGTCTTCTGGTTTGCGCCTTGTGTACTGTACTTGGACTAAACATTCTCTCTCAAGACAGAGTGCCAGAGCCAGAGGTAACTATGACGGCACAAGAAATGGAACCAAAGGATGAACTCATAGGTGAGCCAATGTATGCAAGACAAATAGGCGCTTGGCCAAGTGTTTCAGAAGAAGAGCTGATGGAAGGCGCTTCCCTTGTCGTACATGGGAGAGTGGTTGGAGTCTCAGAATCCTTCTGGATTGAGGCCGCTAACGGAACAAGCAGGATCCATACTGATTACTATATCCAGATCTACGAGACCCTCCGTGGCGAACCGCAAGAAGAGGTGATCACAGTTCGCTTAATGGGCGGAAGCACAAAGGAAATGGTATTGCTCACAGACCTCACCGATGCCCTTGAAATTGGCGTGGAGTATCTATTATTCCTAGCTGTGCCAGGCGGTTCAGAACTGGATACACCTGGCTATTACTACTACGTGCTTGGCCCAAGCGGCATATATAGAAGAGAAACCCCAGTTGGGCATTCCCCATTTTCACAAGACCTTGCACGCGAAGTGATTTTTGGGCAAGTAGTCCTCGGAGCCAGAAAGTTTGAACTATCAGAGCTTCGCGAGACACTGGAAGAGGTGAATGCACGTGTGTCGCCGCCTACGGAATATGACTTTTGGCGAATGAGTATAGATGGTATTTTGACGAACATTGAAAACGGCGTTTTGCTCCCAGACACAGAATTGCTTGAGTCAACCCGGAGCGACGGCCCAAGCCGCACGGCTACAATTGTTGAATAGTACAAGCAACTGCAAACAAGCCCAAAGCGGACACTTCAAATCCGCTTTGGGCTTTCCTATATCTTCGAGTCTAAGCAACGAACCTACAAACTCCGCGCAGCCTCCACAATCTTCGCCGCCGTCAGTCCATAGTGCTCCTGCAAATAGTCCTGCGGTCCCACAGAACCAAACTGATCCTGCACGCCGACTTTCTTCATCGGCACAAACTGTCCGCCCTCAATGAGTGCGTTTGCGACCGCATCGCCTAAGCCCCCGATGATGTTGTGATTTTCCGCAGTGACAATCTTCCCGGTCTCCTGTGCTGCTTTGAGCACAAGCTCCTGATCAATCGGCTTAATCGTAAACATATCAATCACCCGCGCCGCGATACCCTCACCGGCAAGGATGGAAGCTGCCTGCATCGCCTCACCCACCATGAGGCCACAAGCGATAATTGTCACATCCGACCCATCGCGAAGCACTTCGCCCTTGCCGATTTGGAAAGGGTGGTCGTCACTGTAGACCGCCGGATACCCCTTCCGCGTAGTGCGGATATAGGTGAGTCCCTTGTGCTCTTTGAGCTGCCACATGAGACTTTTCAGCATAGCGCCATCAGAAATCTCAATCACTGTAGCCCCTGGAACCGCACGGTAGAGGGCGATATCTTCAAAAGGCATATGCGTCCCGCCGTTAAAGGCGGCAGTCACACCAGGGTCTGTCCCAAAGATACGTGCGCTATTGCCAGCGTAAGCGATAGAGAGAAATGCCTGATCATAACAGCGCCGAGACGCGAAAGGACCAAAGGTGTGTACATAAGGCTTGCGACCACCGGCAGAGAGTCCCCCTGCGATGCCGATCATGTTTGCCTCTGCAATCCCACAGTTGATGGCTTGGCGCGGGTTATCTTGCCAGAATTTATAGGTACCCATGGAGTTCATCAGGTCAGCGTCTAGATACACCACATCTGCGTCTGCTTTTGCAAGGGCTTCCATTTCGGCACCGAAAATATTCTTGTATGGGGTTTTATCCATTTGTCCGTCATAGATGATCATGAGCGCGCACCTCCTTCTAAGTTTGCCAAGGCAGTTTCGCATTCGAGGAGCGCTTGCTCCAACACCGCGCCGTCCACCACCATGTGGTGGTTGAGTTCCACATCAGAAATAGACGATGCGCCCTGACCTTTGACTGTATTGAGGATGATACAAGAGGGCTTATCCCGCTCAAGATGAGCTGACCCAATCGCCGCGTTGATGGCCGCGATTTCATGCCCGTCAATGGTTTGTGTATGCCAACCGAAGGAGTGAAACTTTTCTTCAATATCACCCATGTCCATGATTTCCTCTGTTCTGCCGTCTAACTGCTTGCCATTCTTGTCCACAAATGCGATCAAGTTATCCAACTTATGCTGTGCGGCAAACATAGCGGCCTCCCAGACCTGTCCTTCATTGCACTCGCCATCGCCGAGGAAGAGATAAGTGCGCGCCCCCACACCATCCATCTGTTGTGCTAGTGCAAGCCCCACAGCAGTAGACGCGCCCTGACCAAGGGAGCCTGTGGTCATATCAACGCCGGGTGTAAGCTTCCTGTCACAATGACTGGGGAGCCGGGAGCCGGGCTGATTTAGGGTTTCCAACCAATCCATGGGGAAGAAACCCGCAAGGGCAAGGGTAGAATAAAGCGCAGGGCCTGCATGTCCTTTACTCATCACCAGCTGATCGCGCCCCGGCATATTCGGGTTTTTCGGGTTGATTTGCATCACGCCGCCATACAGGACAGCAAGCGCGTCCACAACAGACAGCGCACCGCCCAAATGACCAAAGCCGCGTACGCCGACCTGCTTGACAGTCTCAAGCCGAATGCGGGCGGCAAAGCGTTCTTGTTCTAGGATATTCAATAGAGAATCCTCCTTTTACTATCGAGATTTCCATAAGTCTACCATACCAGGAGCTGAAATTCAATCGCAAGCGGCAGGTTTGTTGATAGAATGGCGGTACTATGATAGAATGGACTGCATGTAGGGGCGAACTGCGTTCGCCCGCGTCCTGAATGCAAGCAAGCTGTTACCGCGGGCGACTACAAGTCGCCCCTACATTGACCACTGCATCTGGGATAGCCGCCCATTAGTATCAGTTTAGGAGTGCTCAAATGAATCTACATCTAAGCGCCTATTTCCGCACCCGCATTGCGGCTCTCATCATGACCCTAGTCGTCATGGCAGGGCAAACATGGATCGCCTATGCGATCAATCTTACTTTCGTTTGGATATTGCCAATCATTTCAGGCATCATGCTGACCGCTTCCATACTCGCCTATTCGGGCAGTCATACGAAACCATCCAGATCAGCGCGCGCACTGTCGATTGCGGTTGTTGTCCTCTTACCGCTGATCAACTTGATCTGCATGGGTTGGTTCATCTATGACATGCTCAATCCGGCTACTGTCACGGTCTCGCATGAATTGCTGCTGGCGGGCTTTGCTCTATGGGTCGTAAACATTGGCGTATTTGCTCTGGCCTATTGGGAGCTCGACACAGGCGGCCCTGAAATCCGCGCACTGGGTTTACCGACGGTATTCCGCAGTAAGCAACATCCGGATTTTGTCTTCCCACAGCAGACCTCAGGCGATCCGCAGCTTGCACCCAAGGACTGGACACCGGGATTTTTGGACTATCTATACTTATCAATCACAACGGCAACTTCTTTCTCTCCCGCCGCAGCAAGCCCCTATACCCACATGGCAAAAATGATGGCAGGCACAGAGGCGCTAGTTAGCTTGTTTATCCTTGGCTTAATTGTCACTCGCGCCATGTCGCTGTAATGTAAAACCTGAAATCGGCTCGTAGGGCGCGGCGACCTCGACGCGCCGCACAACACAAGGGATAATAGCAAACGGCGCAACGTGTATGCCGCCCCCTACAAAAAGACAAGACAAGGAGAGCACATCCCATGCCCAGATTTTTCATAAACCCCAACGACATCACAGACGATCACATCACTCTAAACACCGAAATCCTATCCCACATCCGCGTTCTGCGGCTCCGTCCGGATGAAACTTTCACCCTTTGCGACGGCGCGGGGATAGATTACACTTGCACCCTAGACGGCGAACAGGCAAAGATCATCGCCTCTGCCAAAAACGAAGCGGAACCCCGCACAGATTGTGCTGTCTACTTAGCATACACAAGAGGCGAGCGGATGGAATACGCTATCCAAAAGTCCGTAGAGATGGGCGCCGCCCGAATTATCCTCTTCCCAAGCGAGCGATGTGTGGCAAAATACGAGGACAAAGCCCTCGCCAAGAAGCGCATCCGCTTTGAGAAAATCGCAGAAGAAGCTGCCAAGCAATCCGGACGCGGTCGGATTCCAAGGGTGGAGACAATGCGCAGCTTCAAAGAAGCCGTGGAAGACGCGGCGCGTGCGGATTGTTTCCTCTTCTTCTACGAGGAAGAACGAGATCGCACACTCCGCGTGGCACTCGCCGACAAACCAAACGCAGTTGCCCTTGTCATCGGACCTGAAGGCGGTTTCTCCAAAGAGGAAGCGAAAATCGCAGGTGAACTCGGACTATTGCCCGTCACCCTGGGCAAGCGGATTCTCCGCTGTGAGACAGCGCCGATCGCCGCCCTTGCAGGGGTGCTGCTCTACTTAGAAGACTAGAAAAACAGGAGGAGCATCATATGCTCAATATGGATAGAAAGCTGCAACAACACGCAGAGTCAGGCAAACTCATCCGAACCGGCGTAGTCGGAGCCGGACAAATGGGACGTGGACTGATTACCCAACTGGTACGAATGCAAGGACTCACACCCGCAGTCGTATCATCCAGAAACGTGGAAAACGCGGTAACTGCCCTGTGCGATGCGGGAGTAGACCGGACAGATATCCTCATTGCAAATACCCTCTCCCAAGTAAACGAAGCCATGGAGCGGGGAAAATTTGTCGCCACCTCTGACTTGGACGCTCTTACGAGAGCAAACTTGCTCGACTGTGTGATCGATGCAACAGGCATCCCCGACGTGGGCGCAAGGGTCGCTCACGATGCCCTTACACACAAGAAACACGTAGTCATGTTAAACGTGGAGACGGATGTGGTCATTGGTCCATATCTCAAGCAGCTGGCAGAGCGGGAGGGCGTGATCTACACAGGCTCCGCTGGAGACGAGCCGGGCGCTGTGATGGAGCTATACACCTTCGCGAAAGCCATCGGGCTGGATGTGAAGGTGATCGGCAAAGGCAAAAACAACAAACTTGATTACAGTTGCACACCGGAGTCCGTGCAGGAAGAAGCCATTCGCAGAAAGATGAGTCCCAAAATGCTCTGCTCCTTCAAAGACGGTACCAAGACCATGGTGGAACTCACCGCCATGAGCAACGCCACAGGTATGATCCCAGATGCAATCGGCGCTCACGGCATCGTGTCTGATGTGATGGGTTTAAATGAAAAATTCAAACTCAAAGCAGAGGGCGGCATCCTAAATAAGTACGGCGTAGTCGAGTTCGTCAACGGCATCGCCCCCGGCGTATTTGCCACGGTGACCACAGACAGCGAAGAGGTTGCCTATCAAATGGATTATCTCCTCATGGGGCCAGGCCCCCTATGGACGCTGTACCGCCCCTACCATCTGGGCAGCCTGGAAACCCCTCTCAGCGCCGCCAAAGCAGTGATCGATCACGAAGCAACCATTGTCCCTATAGACGGGCTAGTGTCCGAGTGCATCACCGTAGCTAAGCGCGATCTGATCGCAGGGGAGATCATAGACGGACACGGCGGCTATACCACATATGCATCTATTGCACCGATAGAAATATCTGATCAAAACCGCTATGTGCCCTATGGTCTGGTTACAGATACGGCAAAGATGAAGCGTAGCGTGAAGAAGGGTGTACTCTTAACCTTAGACGATGTGGAGCTAGATCAAAGTACTCTGATCTACAAGCTCCGCAAAGAGCAAGATGCTCTGTATGGCAGGTAGATTTCCGTAGGGGACGCTGCCCTCTTTAAAAGCCTCCTTTCGTAAAGGAGGTGGCAGGCGAAGCCTGACGGAGGATTCAAATGCCGCAAGGTCTGCAAGGAGCAATCCTCAGTCAGCGCAGCACGACAGCTCCTTTGAAAAAGGAGCCTATTTCGATCAACAAATTGTCTAAGCGTCTTCTAATAGAACTCTAATCTCCGCAGCATGGCTATCTAATCCAAGGGTGGTATGCTATAGCCACAACAAAGAAGGAGGCAAACACCATGGATAGAATCGAGATTGTAGAAAAACTAAAAGAGAAAGCCGGCGTGTCATACGAAGAGGCGAAAGACGCACTGGAAAAAAGCGATTGGGATCTGCTAGACGCAATCGTGTTGCTGGAAAAAGAGGGAAAAGTTAAAAAGACAGGCTACACCACCAAAAAGGAAGAACCTCCCAAAAGTGAGAGCAAGACAGCCACAGAGGAAAACCGAAACGGCGACGGATTTGAACGCTTTACCAATTTCCTCGGCAAAATGTTCCACAAGGGAAACACGAATCACCTAAACATCAGCCAAAGAGGCGAGCATAAATTCAAAATGCCAGTCACGGTATTCGTACTGCTCTTGCTCATTCTGCCCATGACACCGTTCATACTCGGACTGATGGTACTTGGTCTGTTCTTCGGCTTCCGCTATAAGTTCACAGGACCCGATCTTGGCAAAAGTAGTGGCATTAATCAGGTAATGGACAAAGCATCGAAAGCCGCCGAAGCAGTAAAAGAAGAATTCAAAGAGGAAGAGTCAAAGGACGAAACAAAGAAAGACGAGTAGTACTAGTCCAGCCCGTAAAACGGGCGTGTTTTCGATAGACCTTTGATCGAAAAGTAGTATAGAAACGAGGAAGCAAAGTGGCTGAGAAAATTTTAGTCGTAGAAGATGAAGAAAAAATCGCACGCTTTTTAGAGCTGGAACTAAAATACGAAGGCTACGAAGTGGAAAAAGCGGCAGACGGCCGCCGAGGACTGGAATTAGCTGAGACCGGCGCGTATGATCTGGTACTACTGGACATCCTGCTCCCCGGTCTCAGTGGGCTTGAAGTCCTGCGGCGGCTTCGCAAGACCACAGATGTGCCGATTATTATGTTAACCGCCAAAGATGCCGTGATGGATAAAGTCACAGGGCTCGACATGGGTGCGGATGATTACATCACGAAACCCTTTGCTATCGAAGAACTCCTAGCCAGAATCAGGCTCTGCCTCCGCAAACGCGAGACAGAGCCTGTTGGCGAGCAGAAAGCAGGTACAGACTTCTCCTGCGGTGTCCTCAGTCTCAGCCCCGAACGGTATGAGGTGAGCTATGACGGTACCGCCATTAGTCTCACCAGTAGAGAGTTTTCCCTTTTGCAGACTTTGTTGGAGAACAAAAATATCGTCTTAGGCAGAGACACGCTTCTTACTAAGGTCTGGGGCTATGACTACGTAGGCGAGACAAACGTAGTAGATGTCTACATCCGCTATCTCCGCGCCAAGATTGATGACCGTTTTGAAGTAAAGCTCATCAAAACCATCCGCGGCGTGGGCTACGTGATTCGGGACGAGGTGTAGTCGATGGCGAAAACACAAAAAATGAGCTCAATCGGCAGACGGATCAATTACCTCTGGGTGCTCAAGCTGTTTGGGATATTTTTCTGGATAAATGTCTGCTTGCTCGCCCTGATGGTGTACCATAACGGTGATGGGTTTGAGATATTCAGAAACATAGATGGTTTTTATGAAGACTATCTGCACCCATTTCGGCTATTATTTATTTTTCAGGGGGTCATTTTACTCTGGCAACTCCTATTCGGCGCAAAACGTGTGCGCCGCAGACTGCGGCCCTTATATGAGATGGCGCAGACAGCGGAGAAGCTGGGCGCACAAGTGAATCAAGACGAAGACAAGTTCCAAACGCTGGAGACTGCCATCAAAAGCATCAGCCCCAATCAGACAGATAGTCTGGAGACAGGGGTGGGGGAGCTTGCCAGCTTAGAGCAGGCCATCAACAATCTGCTGGAGCGTATGCGGGAAAACTACCGCCAGCAGAGCCGCTTTGTGGGGGACGCGTCCCACGAACTGCGTACACCCATTGCCGTAATCCAAGGCTATGTCAACATGCTAGACCGCTGGGGCAAAGAGGATGAGAAGGTGCTTCAGGAATCCATCGCCGCCATCCAAAGTGAGTCTATCCACATGCAGCGACTGGTGGAACAGCTCCTCTTCTTGGCGCGAGGTGACATTGGGCAGATTCAAATCGAGAACCAAGAAGTAGACCTCATCGACATGCTGCAAGAAGTCTTCGAGGAGTCTAAAATGATCGACGAGACCCACGCTTACCGCTTCGACCCGCCGGATATCCCGGTGAAAGCAAGGGGCGACGCGGGACTGCTCAAGCAAGTGGCGAGAATTATCACAGACAATGCCGCTAAGTACAGCGAGGCGGGCGCGGAGATCACCCTGAAAACAGGGGAGAACCCGGACGGTACCGTCTATTTCCAAATCCAAGACGCAGGCACCGGCATGAGATCAGAAGATGTACCGCATATCTTTGAGCGCTTTTACCGCTCGGACAGCTCCCGCACCAAGAGCACCGGCGGCACGGGGCTGGGACTCAGTATTGCCAAGTGGATTGTGGATAAGCACGGCGGACATTTCGACATTTTGACCTGGGAAGGGTTGGGAACGCGGATTAAGATTACATTGCCGAGAGAGGGATGATGCAATCATCCCTCTCTTTTCGTTAAAAAGCAATTGACTTTTTATGTATACGTATTGTATAATAATGTTTAGAAGAATGATGCTTTGTGGGCGAATGTAATAAATTCAAAGTAAAATTTCATAAAGCATTATCAAAAAACAAAGGAAGCACAGACACAGAAAGGATGTAATTATGATGATTCAGCAAAGAAGTATCATGAGAAGAGCCGTAGTTGTATTGCTGGCTCTCGTGTTGGTATTGGGACTACTCCCAATGTCAGCATTCGCCGCACCGAATACGAATGTTGCGTGGCCGAACCCATGGACACCTGCAGACAGGTCTACGGTGCAGTACGACGCGACCGGCGCACCTATATTCCGTAGCGATGCAGAGCGGAATATGTATGAACTGGTCAACAATTTCGGTCAGCGTGTCTTCGGCACACCGAATGAGTACAACGCCGCGAACTATATGGCAGCAGAGTTTGAAGCTGCCGGTGCGGAAGATGTTGAAGTGATTGTCACGACAAGAGCCGACATTGGAAGCGGCAGACTTGCCTTTGCCGGTGATTTGCCTGACATTTACGGCTTTGCACGTCCCGACAACGCAACATGGGGTGTGGCAGTCGATGCACCGCTGGTTGACCTTGGTACTTTCCCGGCTCTTTCAGTTCCCACGGGCACAACAGGAGAGATCATCGGCGCGATTCGCTTCAATAGCATGGGCGGCGGCGCAGCCAACCAATTTAATGTGCATCTCATTGCTCCTGTGCTTGCCGACTTGGAAGCAAATAACCCGGGTCTCACAATTCCCCACTTTGTGCTTGCAGCACAAGCTGACCCTGCCGTAACTGAGCAACGTACCGTTGATGTCATCAGATACTCGATTGCAAGCGATGCTGCCAGAGGTAACACTTGGTTTGGCGGGAATCGCATTGCCTCCCTTCAAAATGCAGCAGCAGCAACTGCACAGCCTCGCCCATTTGTTGTCACGTCTTTGCTTCATTTAGAGCAGGCGCTAGAGCGTGCAGAGCATTTTGAGTCTATTGAGCGCTATGTTCGCAATACAGTGACATCCGTTTTCGCAAGGATTCCTGCCGTTACAGACACACCGGATATGATCATTTTACTGTCTGCCCATATTGATAGTGTGCCTCCATCTCAAGGTGCGGCGGACAATGCATCCGGCTCAGTAGGACTCCTTGAAATGGCACGTCGCTTCGTTGATAATGAAAGTAACATTGAGCTCCGTTTCCTCGGTGTCGGCGGACATGAAGGCGGCGGTGTTGGCGGCTTGCATTTCAATGGCGACCGTATGGCTGATGCCGGAGAAGTACCCATCTCCATTAACATGAATATGGACATCGCATCATCTGCATCTCCAGGTCTAACACTTCCAATCAATAATGCGATATCCACGGATATTCCCGGTGTCGGAACCGGAAGAATTCAAGCAGGTCAAGTGAACTTACCTTCATATCTGATCGTGGGCGATGCACTAAATGTTTGGGCACCCGGCGATGTGGGCATTGACACCGTAAGACCCTTCCGCTTTGGCGGCTCTGACCACGTGGCGCACAACACCCGTGGATTTGAGTCTGCCAGCATGATCACAGTCTGTGACTGCTGTAACGATCTCGAACGCGGTTACCACCAAGGAAAAGACAACATGGAACATAACTACTGTTTCTATCGTCACAGCTTGGTACTAGAGCTCATGGCAAACGCGCTACAACGCGCCATTGACCAAGAAATCACAAGACGTGCACATCTCCGTCTTGATACAGACACAGGCGAATTGACTCTTGGAAACGCAACGCAAATTTGGCAAACATTTGACACCTTGGCAGGTGAAATAGTAGTAGACGGAACAGGTGTTCTGTTTGAAATCGAATATCCCGCAACGTCTGTCATCATCCCAGCAGCAGTAGGCGCTACTACATATACCTTTACAAGCAGTCACTTTACAAACTCGATTACGAATACAACCTCTTTGAGAGCTACCGGTGCAGTAACACCAAAAACTTACTGGAGTGCAGCTGACAATGCAGCAGCAAGCCGCTTCCACTCCCGCATGGTGCCAACCGAGTTCAGTTTTGTCACATTTGAAGCCGCTGCAAACGGTACAGTTGGAGAGCCAGCCAGTGTAACAGTAACCGAAGGCGGACAACTGGTAGCAGCACAAGTTCCTGCTACAACGGCAGCTCTAGGTTTCAGATTCGCACATTGGACCAGTAGCGAGCACGAAGGCACCTTCACAAGCGCAGAGCTTCTAACGCTGGTAATCACAGAAGACACCACATTTACAGCGGTGTTTGAGCGGATACCAACAAGTGGCGGTGGCGGCGGATTCTTGCCGCCAGACGATGATGATGACGATGAGCCGGGCGATGATGACGAGTATCGCTTCGCCGATGTAAACTCAGACAACTGGTTCTACGAAGCAGTTATGTTTATCTACGAGTCTGGCATCATGACCGGCACAAGCCAGACAGATTTCGCACCAAATGCAACCCTAAACCGTGCCATGGTAGCAACCATCCTCCACCGTTTAGAAGGTGAGCCGGCAAGTGACGCAGAGCACGGCTTCAACGACGTTGCAGATGGCAGATGGTACAGCGATGCAGTTGCATGGGCCTTTGAGAACGGCATCGTTCAAGGCATCACAGCGAATACCTTTGCACCTCTGGCACCAATCACAAGAGAGCAATTTGCAACTATGCTCCACCGTTACGCTGAATTTGCAGAGCTGGACACAGAAGTTTCAGAAGACGCAAGCCTTGATGGTTTCGTTGACGCGTATCGCGTAGGCGCGTGGGCGGAAGATGCCAAGCTTTGGGCCAACTACAACGGTCTAATCACCGGCATGACAGCGACTACCCTATATCCGCAAGGCACTACGACAAGAGCGCAAAGCGCCACGATTCTCATGAGATTCATCCAAGGTTTTGACATCCTTGACTAGTGCAAAGTGAATTGATATAAGAAACCGACCGCCCTATATCGTGGGGTGGTCGGTTTTGTTTTTGCTATATTTAGAAATAAGATTGACTCTTTTCCAAAACACATGTATAATACTAATAGTATAATAAACAAACACACAGAAAGGATGTCAATGTTATGCAACAGAAAAGTATGATGAAAAGAGCCTTAGTTTTACTCTTGGCTCTCGTGTTGGTAGTGGGACTATTCCCTGCCTCAGCACTCGCCGCAGGGCTTCCCGTCTGGCCCACCTCATGGACGCCGGAGACCAGAGTTCCAGTAGAGTACGACACCGTAACAGGTGCACCCATCTTCCGCAACGATGCAGAGCGGAATCTCTATGAGTTGGTGACCACTTTTGGCCAACGTCTCGCTGCCACACCCAACGAGTACAACGCCGCGCGCTATATCGTTGATGAACTCGTTGCAGCGGGCATCCCAGCAAGTGACGTGGAGCATCTCCGCGTGACAGGCAGACCAGTGAGCGGCTTTGCCAGACTTGTCTTTAATGGAGACTTGCCTGATATTTATGGTACCATCTCTCCAAACACAAATGCAGTTAACTCAAGGAATGCATCTCTTGTTGACTTTGGTGCATTTCCCGGCCTTGCTGTACCTGCAAGCACAACAGGCGACGTGATCGCTGTCCTCAGAATGAGTGGAAGCGGCAATCTGTCCGTTGCCAACGTAGCGGACATCAATGCAGAGCTGGATGCCTTGCAAACAGCCAATCCGGGACTTAACGTTGTTGGTGTTGCAATCGGTCGAACCGGTGCAGTTGCAGGTGTGGGATTTGCCAACGGTGTTGTGACCACCGCGGCACGACCTTTTATGGGCGTACCCATCCGTTTCCTAGACTTTGCTGCACAGCGCGCAGGCTCCTTCCACTATATGGAACGCTATGAGCGGACAACAGACAACGCCGTTATCGCCACAGTTCCAGCTGTCACAGACACACCGGACATGATCATTGTCTTATCCGCCCATATGGACTCAGTCATAGCTTCACAGGGTGCGTCAGATAACGGTTCTGGTGTAGTGGGACTTCTAGAACTGGCACGCCGCTATAGCGCCAATACAAGTAATATTGAGTTTCGTTTTCTAGCCATCGGCTCCCATGAAGAAAACCGCCGCTCAACAGGTGCCCAAATCATGGTAGATCGCTTGGTCAATGACGGAGACGCACCCATTGCCATCCATCTGGATATGGACATGATCGCTTCAGCTGACCACGGACGTGTGGGTCCGAATACGATCAATACCCTTACCATGGATGTATACCGTCCGGGGTTAACAACCTCTGCGGGCGGTGACGACAACATTCTCATCTATAACTTGCCCGCATATCTTGTTGTTGGCGATGCACTTGATGTTTGGTCACCTGGTGATGTAGCCATTGATAGTGTGAGAGCTTTTGACTTCGCTTTTGGCGATCATCAATTTTTCGCCAGAGCCGGCATAGATGCAGCCAGAATGATCATGACTTGTACTTGCTGTAACTATCTTGGTGTCCACTATCACCGCATTGGTGATAATATGGAAGAGAACTACTGCTATTATCGTCTGATGCTAGCCATTGAATTGATGGCAAACGGCGTACAGCGGGCGATTGATCAAGAAATCACCAAGCGTGCGCATCTTGCCCTTGACACGGAGGCAGGCGTACTGGCTCTTGCAAACGCAGCACAAATCTTCCAAACCTTTGACACAGTAGCAGGTATTATCAACGTAGACAGTGTAGCTACGCCATTTTTGATTCAATATCCGGCGAGCAGTGTTGCTCTCTCTAGTGCAGAAGGTGCAACGGCCTATACCTTCGGCGAAATTATCGCATCCGGATATGGCATCATCGACCATGCAGATCCGGCACGGAATGCGATGCTCCCGCGCTTCCAAACAGGGCTCATGGCAGTCGAGTTCCACACAGTTACATTTGAAGCCGGCACCAACGGTACAGTTGCAGAGCCAGCTGGCGTGACTGTAGCCGACGGCGGACAACTGCTTGCAGCACATATTCCCGCTGCAACGGCAAACATAGGCTTCAGCTTTGCACATTGGATCAGCAGTGAGCATGAAGGCACATTCACACGAGCAGAGCTTCTTGCGCTGGAGATCACAGCGGACACAACCTTCACAGCAATATTTGATCGCGTGCAAACAGGCGGCGGTGGTGGTGGTTTCCAACCACCAGACAATGGTGACGGCGGTGATGACAATAATCAAGGCGAGGATAATCGCTTTGCCGATGTCAGCGAAGACAATTGGTTCTATGAAGCAGTCATGTTTATCTACGAGCTTGGCCTCATGACTGGCACAAGCGAGACAGGATTCGCACCAAACGCAACCCTCAGCCGCGCGATGGTTGCAACCATCCTGCACCGATTGGATGGTGCGGAAGCAAGCATTGCTACCCATGGATTTGGTGATGTTGCAGAGGGCAGATGGTACACAGACGCAGTCGCATGGGCATTTGAAAACGGCATCGTGCAAGGTGTCACAGATGGCAGCTTTGCACCAAACGCGCCCATCACGAGAGAGCAATTTGCAACCATGCTCTTCCGTTACGCTGAATTTGCAGAGCTGGATACAGAAGTTTCAGAAGACGCAAGCCTTGACAACTTCGGTGATGCGGCTCAAGTAGGCGCGTGGGCAGCGGAGGCGAAACTGTGGGCCAATTACAACGGTCTGATCACCGGTATGACCGCAACCACCCTATATCCGCAAGGCACCGCAACAAGAGCACAGTGCGCCACAATTCTCATGAGATTCATCCAAGGATTTGACATCCTCGACTAGTACTTAGAACGCGATGTCTATATCACGTCCTGTGGATACATCGCGCCGCAAATGTAAACCGAAACCGGCTATCCCAAATCGGGGATAGCCGGTTTTGCTTTTGAGAGAGAGCTATGCTACAATAAGAAGTAAGTTGATCTCAGAAAGGATGTATCCGGCCATGAAAACCATCACCCTATCAAATGACCAACATACATTTGACATCACAAAGCTAGTCATTGGACACACAGGATGTAAAAAACTTGTGCCCCTGCATTCCTACGTAGACCAGTACTTTGATGCGGGAGGAAACTGCATCGATACCGCCCGGCTTTACGATGAAGGCCTTGACGAGCGGGCGATTGGCGAATACATGAAAAAACGTCAGAACCGAGATGAAATTGTAATAGCAACAAAATGCGCGCATTATGACCGCAGGATTTATCCGATTCAATACAGGCTATCAGAAGCGGAGATTCGCTCTGATGTTGAAACAAGCCTACGCGAACTGGACACGGACTACATTGATGTATTATTTTTGCACCGGGATGACATCAAGCGTCCTGTCGAGGAAATTATGCCGGTTTTGCATCAGTTTGTGAAAGATGGAAAAGTTCGCGCAATCGGGGCATCAAACTGGACAGCTGGGCGCATCCAAGCGGCAAATCACTTTGCCAAGGAGAATGGTTTGACGACCTTTTCTATCAGTCAAATCCACCATTCACTGGCCCTGACGACTGCCGCACAAAGCGGAGATTTGTCTCATGTAGTCATGGATGACATTGAATATGCCTGGTATAAAGATGAGAAATTCCCTGTGATGGCTTGGTCCCCCACGGGGCGGGGCTTCTTCTCCAAGCGGGCAAGTGGCATGAAGTTAGAAGATCTGGGAGATAAAATAAAACGATACTATGGCTGGTTACAGGAAAACAATCGGCGTGTTGATCGTGTGAAGGAACTGGCGCATACATACAAGGCCTCCGTTGGGGCTGTTGTCCTGTCGTACCTCATGAGTGACGAATTTGTCCCCACCGCGGCAGTTGCAGCCTTTTCCAAACCAGAGCAATTTGCCGAGGCTTTGGAGGCGACAAGGCTTAATTTAACAGCCAGGGATCGGGAGTTTTTGGAAAAAGGGGATATATAGGAGTCCGTGACCTCTAAAAGTCTCCGCTTCCTAGCCGAATGATTGAAGAATTGAAGCGCTTCCAATACAATAATAGTAGCCGGCTGACGCTACAAAAAATATATCGGAGGTCTTGTGATGAACATTCCAAATCAAAAACTGATGCCCTTCCTGTCTTTTTCCGGCAATGCAGAGGATGCCATGCACTACTATGCGGGTGTTTTCGGTGCAAAAGTGGAATCAATTACACATACCCAGCCCGGCCAAGCTGGAGATGTGGGCAAGGTGATGAATGGTGTCCTAGACTTTGGCGGCATGAAGCTGATGTTCCTGGACATGCCCGCGGCATATCCGGCACCTGCGTTTTCTTGGGCAACTTCGCTGTTCCTGAGCTTTCCTGATGAAGCGTCATTCGATGCGGCATTTGCAGGGATTTCAGCGAATGGGACGGTAATGATGGGGCCTGAGCCGGTAAATAATATTCGCAAATGTGCTTGGGTTACAGATAAATTCGGCCTGACATGGCAACTTGTTTGGATGTGAAAAATCTAGTTCCTTGGAGGTGACCTATGAATAAGGAAACTCAAACCAAATGGAGCACACGAAAAGTCGTTAGAAATAGTTTGTTTGTCATACTCTTATTAACTGTCCTAGTCCATGCGATTCATGCCCTCACACTAGATCGAATCGTTGTATATCAGGAAATATCTTTTTCCTCGCCAAGCGTTCCCATAGAAATGGACGGCTATCGAATCGCCTTTGTAACAGATATCCATCTGGAATTCGAGGGGCGCTTGCAGGCAATTGTAGAAGAGCTAAACGCGAGGGATATTGATCTATTGCTCCTTGGAGGGGACTTTACCTTTGCCAGCGACGATCTGGAGACAACAATGGAATTGCTGTCTCATATTGTTACCACCGATGGAATGTTCGGTGTTGAGGGAAATCACGACAAATATCAATACCTGTTCCCAGCAATGGAGGCGCACGGCATTACGCCGCTATCCAACAGCGGTACCTACATACGAGAGGGCTTTTATGTGGCAGGGGTGGAGGATTTGTGGAATCGCAGTCCCAATATCGCCGAAGCCACAGCGGATGCCGGAGCGGACAGCTTTGTGCTTCTAATCTCCCACAATCCGGATGTAACCATGACGCAGGACACGACAGGTGTCGATTTAATTTTAAGCGGCCACACTCACGGCGGTCAGCTCAACTTTTTTGGACGGATTTCCATCGGGCTTGACTCCGGCGTTATTTCAGCTTATGGAACCCGCTTTCGGGGCGGATGGGCGCAGTCCCGCGATGGCACGCCGGTGTATGTTTGCCGCGGTGTGGGAGAGTATTATCCCAGAGTGTTCGCCCGACCGGAAGTGACCTTGCTTACATTGCTGCATGAATAAAGCTTCTACTGACCTATCCATTGATGAATCGGAGAAATACTATGAAAAAGAGACTTCTTATATTTGCAGCGGGACTACTGCTCCTATTTGCAGCCTGCGCAAACGACACGGTGGATATCCCCGGTGATCAGGACATAGTGGACCCCTCTAGCGAACCGGAAAATGATACAGACAGTCCGCAGCCCGGCGTGCAGACCATTTCCGCTACAGAGGCGCGTAGAGTCATGGAAGAAGCAGACAGTTTCATCCTATTGGATGTGCGCACCGAGGCGGAGTTTCAAGAATCGCGGATTGATGGGGCACTTTTGATTCCCTACGATGAAATCAGAGATCGGATTGAGGCGGAGATACCGGACAAAAACGCAACGATCCTGATTTACTGCCGAAGCGGACGCAGAAGCGCCGCAGCAGCGGCAGATCTGGCGGCCCTTGGCTATACAAACATCTACGACTTCGGCGGCATCATCGACTGGTCATATGAAACAGTCAGCGGGTGACGAGAAGCCTTGCGTCTATCAAACCTCGAATCAAAAGTCGTGTCGATTGCCACCGTCACTGCCGAGTGTCTCGAATAAACGTACAATCTCTTCAACACAGGCGAAGTCTGACAGCTCATCATTTTGAATGATGAGCTGTATTTTTTGTAAAGCCTGATAGCACTGCGATTCTACAATTTCCTTTGCATCGAGCTGAAGGTTTGGGAACGTGACATGCATCTCTTCCTGAGAAAGTACTTTGGCTAGGATTTCTTTGTGCAGTTCCATAAACTCATAGTTCTCCTTTTTGCGATACGTTTATGTAACGTATTATAAAGCAACAATTATGCTAAAGTCAAGTAAAATACGGTGCATTGATGTAGGCGGGTTGTTGTGAAAAAGATATTATTTTATGAAAATAAAAATATAATCTCTAACCAACTGAAATTGGCACGGACAAAGTGTGGGCTATCACAGGCGGAACTAGCCGCTAAAATGCAGACAATGAATGTGAATATAGACCAGCAGATGATAAGCAAAATTGAAAATAATACTCGGCTTGTGGCAGATTATGAGTTGGCGTGTTTCTGCAAAATATTAAACGTATCGGAACAAGAACTCCTACGTGATTTCTACGAGAACTATAGTCAATAGCAAAAAAGAAGTGGCTACACCTGATAAGAGGTGCAGCCACTTTTTACAAAGTCAAACCATTTAACCATTCACAATCTCAACCGTATCCCGCGCAATCACAAGCTCTTCATTCGTTGGAATAATCAGCACCTTACCGCGAGAACCGGCAGCAGTTGCATCTGTCTCTTTACCGCGCACCTTATTTTTCTCTTTGTCAATTTCAAGTCCAAGCACACCGAGATTTTCGCAGATAATCTCCCGGTCGCGAATCCCATTCTCGCCGATACCCGCAGTAAAGATCACAGCATCCACGCCGCCCATGGCGACAGCGTAAGCGCCGATGAACTTAGAAACACTATAGAAGAACAAATTCAGCGCAAGTCCTGCACGGTGATTGCCCTCTGCTTCCGCATTTTCAATATCACGGAAATCAGAAGAAATCCCGGAGACACCCAGCACGCCAGACTTTTTGTTGAGCATGTTCACAAGCTCCTTGATATCAAGTCCCTCTTTCTCCGCGATGAATTCCAAAATCCCCGCGTCAATATCACCTGAGCGTGTCCCCATGGGAAGTCCTGCAAGGGGCGTGAAGCCCATGGAGGTATCGACACTCTTGCCGCCGTCAATGGCACAGACGGAAGAGCCGTTGCCCATATGGCAGGAGATCAGCTTGAGTTCCTCAATCGGTTTACCCAGCATCTTCGCCGCACGGTCTGCCACATAGCGATGACTTGTGCCGTGGAAACCATAACGGCGCACTTTGTAATCGTCATAGTATTTATGCGGGATGGCATAGGTATAAGCCTTCTCCGGCATGGTTTGATGGAAAGCGGTATCAAATACGGCGACTTGTGGAATATCGCCCAAAACAGTTTTACAAGCGGTAATCCCTGTAATGTTCGCCGGATTATGTAGCGGTGCCAGTGGAATACAGTCTTCAATCGCTTGGAGCACTTGCTCGTTGACTAGAGAAGAAGCGGAGAAGCGCTCACCGCCATGTACCACACGGTGTCCCACAGCGCCGATCTCAGAAGCGTCCGCAATCACACCGCACTCCGGGCACATCATCTTTTCCATCATGATTGCAATGGCAGCAGCATGATCAGGAAGCGGCACATCTTCATCAAAGATGCTCTTGCCCTCAAGGAGTGGTTTATGCTTGATATGCCCGTCAATCCCGATGCGTTCACAGAGACCTTTCGCCAAGACACGCTCGTCTGTCATATCAAAGAGTTGATATTTGAGAGAAGAACTACCCGCGTTAATGACAAGAACTTTCATTTTGACACCTCTTATATTATAATGTAGGGGCGAATGAAATGCATCCGCCATGGACAGTAAAAAGGGAACGATATCAGTTTAAACCCAAATGCCCCAAAAAACAACCACTTTTGAAAAATTTGTAGAAACTTTATCAATGTATAGTCAAACCACTTGAAAAGTGGCTCTGTCTGTTCGAGGATATTTTTTGTTCCGCAAGGCGGAGGACGCAGGCGGGCTAGCGCCCGGCAAGGACGACAACGAAGTGGAACGGGAAATAGACCGAACAGATGAGTCAGTTTTCAAGTGGTTTGACTATATTGCGGGAAAGCAGGAAGAATGAAAATGAAAGTAGCAGGAATCATTGCCGAGTTTAACCCCTTCCACAAGGGGCATACTCTGCCCATCATAGAAGCACGCAGTGTAGTAGGAGAGACCGGATACATTGTGTGCATCATGAGCGGCAACTGTGTCCAGCGGGGAGACCTGGCAGTCTTCCATAAAAAAGCCCGTGCCCAGGCAGCGATTTGTTGCGGGGTAGACCTTGTCATTGAACTGCCTGCGCCTTATGTATTGGGTTCCGCCGAAAAGTTTGCCCGCGGCGGGATTGCGCTTCTTGCCTCCCACGGCATGGAGGACACCTACCTAGCCTTCGGCTGCGAGACAGCAGACGCAGCGGCTTTGGACAAGGTTGCGGGAGAATTAGATACACCGGAAATCGGAGCAAAAATCAAAGCGGGCATGGCAGAGGGACTCTCCTACGGCACAGCCTGTCAGAGAGCTTTAGAATCGGCAGATATACAAGCAGATTTGCTGCAAACGCCAAACAACCTCCTCGCCATTGAATACCTCCGCGCCATCCACAGGCTGGGGGCGGATATTACCCCCCTGCCGATCAAACGGCAAGGCGTAGCCCATGACAGTGAGACAGTGCAAGACGGATACGCCTCTGCCAGCCATTTGCGTACTCTGCTTCATGAGGGGAGCGCGGAACAGGTCTGGGACTACATGCCCCAAGCGGCGGCAGAAGTTTTTCGTCAAGAGCTCATCCAAGGGTGCGGCCCAGTTGGAGCGAAACAGTTAGAGCAAACAATCCTCACACTCCTGCGCCTCAATCGCGCACCGGATGGGGGATATCTGGATGACTCGGAAGGTCTCAGTAGGCGTATTATAAATGTAGCGGCCCAAGCGGCCACTTTAGAAGAGCTTTTGCAAGGAGTCAAAACCAAACGCTACCATCTATCCCGCATCCGCCGCCTGATTTTGGGCATGTGCCTTGGTCTGAGCCTGACAGATCGCCCGGAGACACCACCATATATCCGCCCCCTAGCAGCAAGTGAGAGGGGCCAGACATTACTCCGGCAGCTCACAAAGACAGCCGCGCTTCCCATATTAAGCCGCGCCGGTCAAGTCAAAAAGCTGGATGGGGTAGCCCGGCGTATGTTTGCGATTGAGAGTGCGGTAACGGATTTGCAAGCCCTCTGTTTTTCTGCAGCAGAGCATCGCCACGGCGGCAACGAATGGCGCATCAATATTGCTGCCGCGCAGCATAAAAAATGAACCAGTGGGTAACATAAGACTTTTTGATCAAAATTATGCGTCTGCAACTAGGCCTGTCACAGCTTGTAAAATGATACAAAGAATTGTGGAAATCAATGCAAATTGATGAAAACATTGCCGAATGGAAGCAAAAAAGTGCGGTTTACCATAATCGGATTTCAGAAAAATGCTTGCAATCGGCTACAAGATGTGGTATTATGTGTTACAAATGGTTACAAATGAAACACAAAATGCTACTGATCTGAAAAGAGAGGTTACAAACGTGAGACGAGTGAGACAACTGATCTGCTTTAGTTTATTACTTGCACTACTGGGCGCACCTTTGGCGCTGGCCGTAAACGGCGAGGCACCGGAAACATATGAGTATGAAGCCCACGAAACAGCAAGGCCTGACCTAACTTATATCATCCAGATGATGGAAATCGCCGCAAGAGGCGATGCGTATTTCTTGACAGAAGGCAGAGAAGTAGAAGTGCTATGGAATCAAGTGATCGCATCTGACGAATGGGATCTTGAGGCCACCGCATTCTTTGAGTACTATTATGTACCAGCAAGAGAGATCGCTGTTGAGATTGCAACTTATCTCGTGGCAAATGGAATCACCGAGCTGGATGGTGAACCGCTGCAATTTCGCATCGCGGCATCGAGTCAAAACATTCGCACAGGCCCTGAGCGTGCGTATGAGCGCATTGGCTCTTTCCCGCATGGCAGAATCGTAACAGCTCTGGGCAGAGACGAAAACGGCTGGCTATACGTGACAGACGGTGAGTATACCGGCTGGTGCGCACCAATTCATCTGGCACCCTTTGACGGAAATCGTGTGCACACACTGCCGATCGTAGAGGCAACACCAACAATCATGCCAGAGCGTGATCCAGACGCGCCAAGCATCAATGAAATCATGAATCCAAGTTGCGAAATCAGCAACCCGCCAGCACCAGCTGCACCAGCACCGGGCGCACCGCTCCCAAGTGATGCAAATGATAATCTATTCTGGCTGGCACTTACCATCCAACACGAAGCTGGTTCTGACTGGATCTGTGACGAGCATCAACTTTGGGTCGGAAATGTTGTGTTAAACCGTGTGGGTCATCCCAGATTTCCGGGAACCACCATATTTGATATCGTACATCAACGCGGACAGTATCCATGGGCAGGACAATCATGGAGCCGGATTCCAATTTCAGAAAGAGCATTTGCCAACGCACAGCGCCTCTTAAACGGCGAGCGCTTTGCACCTGCAAATGTGGTATTCCAAGCCCAGTTCCCGCAAGGCACCCACACATACCGCACATTCACTTGTGATGTGACAGGAAATGTACACTACTTTGGATACTTGCCAAGATCCTAGAAAAGCAAAGCACATACACGAGCCGGGGAATAACTCTCCGGCTCGTTTTTTGTATGCAGCGAGTTGTAGGGGCAGACCTTGTGTCTGCCCAGAAGGGCAAGACTGACAGGGCAGGCATAAGGTCTGCCCCTACAAGCGCTAGCGCTACCGTGGTCATTCCATTTTCTACGCACCTCTTCCCAAATGGGATCAAAAATGGTACACTGAGAGCATTGAGAAAAGGGAGAAATAGCTTATGTGGGTCGCAAATAAGTGGACAGATATAGAAATAATCGACTGCGCAGACGGGGAGAAGCTGGAACGCTGGGGCGATCAAATCGTCGTGCGTCCAGAGCCCCAGGCAATCTGGCAGACAGAACGCAAAAACCACGGCTGGTGGAATCCAGATGGCCGCTATCAGAGAAGCAAAACAGGCGGCGGAGAGTGGGAGCGTAGAAATCTACCGGAGCACTGGCACGTTAGCTATAGAGACCTACGTTTCAAGGTAGGGCCCATGAACTTCAAACACATGGGACTCTTTCCGGAGCAGGCGGCAAACTGGGATTTTATCAGTGAAAAAATCCGCAAGGCAGGACAACCGCTCAATGTGCTAAACCTCTTCGCCTACACAGGCGGTGCGACCATTGCGGCAGCAGCAGCCGGGGCTTCGGTCTGCCACGTAGATGCCGCTCGTGGGATGGTTTCCTGGGCGAGAGAGAATGCAAGCTTATCCGGCTTATCGGAGGCGCCCATCCGCTGGATTGTGGACGATTGCCTCAAATTTGTCCAGCGGGAAATCCGCCGCGGACGCAGATATGACGCGGTAATCATGGATCCCCCCAGCTACGGCCGAGGGCCCGATGGCGAGGTTTGGAAGCTGGAAGAAAATCTCTATCCTTTCATCGAAGAGGTGTGCGGTGTACTCTCAGATGACCCGGCTTTTGTTGTGATTAACTCCTACACCACAGGACTCTCCGCATCCGTACTCACCTATATGAGTGAAAGCATTTTCACCAAACGCTTCGGCGGACGCTCAGAGAGCAGAGAACTTGGTCTGCCTGTGACAGAAAGCGGACTCATACTCCCCTGCGGCGCAACTTGCAGGTGGGAGAGGGGATAGGCGCATGAATCTCATCGAGACCCAAAGCTTGAATTTCTCCTATCAGTCCCAGCCCGGAACAGTCGGTGTTTCGGTGCTGTGTGACATCAATCTAGAAATCACTTCCGGCAGCTTTGTGGGGATTCTAGGTGCCAATGGCAGCGGGAAGAGTACTCTTGCAAAAACCATGAATGGCCTCTTGCTCCCATCTGGCGGCAAGGTGTATATAGAGGGCATGGATACGGTGGACGAACAGTTTCTGCTTGAAATCCGCCGCCGTGTAGGACTTGTGTTCCAGAACCCAGATAATCAAATCGTGAGCAACATCGTAGAGGATGATGTTGCTTTCGCGCCGGAAAACTTGGGGATTCCGCCCGAAGAGATCCGGCAGCGCGTAGACGAAGCCCTTCGCGCGGTTGATATGTATGACTACCGCAATCACGCACCTCATCTGCTCTCCGGCGGACAAAAGCAACGTGTGGCGATTGCGGGCATCATCGCCATGCGTCCAAAGTGCATCGTGCTAGACGAGCCGACGGCCATGCTCGACCCTGTGGGACGGCGCGAAGTGCTGGGTACCATCAAGACCCTCGCCCGGAGCCATGGACTTACGGTGATCCTGATTACCCATCACATGAGTGAGTGTGTAGATGCCGATCGCCTCATCGTCATGGCAGCAGGCGAGATTGCCCTAGACGGTACGCCCCAAGAAGTTTTCGCAGAATGTGAACGTCTGGAAGAACTGGGCCTGGCACCGCCCCAGACAGTGGCGCTTCTATTTGAGCTACGCAAGAGGGGGCTTGCATTGCCCTTGGATGCAATCACAGTGGAGGATTGCGCAAAGGCGATAGTGAGTGCTTGTTAGTCGTAGCTACGTAGAAATTTAGGCTAAATTGTGATAAAATAAATGCGTGTAGCTACTTGCGCCGTCCGACATGCTTGAACGTTAGATTGCGCGCGTGGCCAGTACGCGATTAGGTCGCCGCGGAGAGCTTGCGCTCCACACCGAGCGAACCGCTGTAGGGCGCGGCGACCCCGACGCGCCGCACCGAGGTCACAGGAAACAGCAAGCAGCATGTCGAGATACAAGTGCATTTCAAATATCTTCCATAAGGGAGCTTATTGTGTCATGTTAAAAGCATCCAAAATATCTACATGGTTTTTGTGGTTCATCCTATACAGCGTAATAGGCTGGATATATGAAACTATCTTGTGCTCTATTGAGGCGGGACAATGGGTCGAGCGCGGTTTTCTTTATGGCCCGCTATGCCCGATCTACGGCACTGTTGCCGTGCTTGCACTTGCAATCTTGTATCAGCGCATAAAAAATGTAGCACTTCTCTTCCTCGTCGGTGTAGTGCTCACTACTGGTGTGGAATACATAAGCTCTGTGGTGCTTGAGCAGATATTTGGCCTGCGCTGGTGGGACTATTCTCATTTCCGCTTCAATATAGGCGGCCGAATCTCCCTTTTGGCTGCGGTTGTATTTGGCATATCCATCGTTTTGCTGCTTAAAGTCATACACCCACGAATCGAGGCGCTGACAAATCGAATGGCGGATAAAACAAAAGTTATCCTAGCATCCATGTTTGCCGGACTCATTGTGTTCGATTTTTGCATCACCTTGATACATCTCCTAACATAAAGAGCAGGAATCCTATGATCATCCAAACAAAAAATCTGACCCACACCTATTCAAAAGACACCCCCTTTGAGCGCCTCGCGCTCAAAGGCATAGATTTCTGTGCCCAAGCGGGCGAGTTTCTCGGCATTATCGGACACACCGGAAGCGGAAAATCCACATTTATGGCACATCTAAACGGACTTCTCAAGCCGACGACGGGAAGTGTCCTCTTTGATGGGGAGGATATCCATGCCACAAAAGAAAAAACCAGAAGCGTCCGTTTTCAGGTGGGGCTTGTATTTCAATACCCGGAATATCAGCTCTTTGAAGAGACCGTCTACCGAGACATCGCCTTTGGCCCGACAAACATGGGACTGGACAAGGCAGAAATCGACAGGCGCGTAACTGAAGCGGCAACACTCGCGGGACTCGGCAGGACAGAGCTTCAAAAATCCCCCTTTGCCCTCTCCGGTGGCCAGAAGCGGCGTGCCGCCATCGCAGGTGTGATGGCCATGCGTCCCCGGGTACTCATTTTGGACGAGCCAACAGCAGGCCTCGACCCAAAGGGGCGCGAGGAGATCATTGCAAATATCAGAGCCTACCACCAAGAGACAGGCGCAACGGTGATCATGGTCTCCCACAGCATGGAAGAAATCGCCCGAACAGTGAGCCGCATTGTTGTGATGAACGAGGGCGAGATTGCCATGGACGGCAGCAGAGAAGAAATCTTCTCCCGCGAGCGTGAACTTGAAGCCATGGGCCTGGCAGTGCCGGAGATGACCCAAGTCACAGCACGTCTGCGCAGCCTTGGGCTTGATCTGCCGACCAACATCTTCACTGTAGAGCAAGCGGCAGACGCGATCATGCGGCTGAAGGGAGGAGGCTGATATGCTAAAAGATGTTACTCTCGGCCAATACTTCCCCGGTGATACCCTGATTCACAGATTAGATCCCCGCACGAAGCTGATTGTGGTCATGCTCTATCTGATCGCCCTCTTCGTGGCGAACAGCCCTTTGACACTGGGGATTATGGCACTGTTCCTCATTCTGATGATTCTCCTATCCAAAGTAAACTTACACCAGATGGTACGGGGCCTCCGTCCCTTGATCTTCATCTTTATAATAACAGGACTCTTAAACATGTTCCTCACCCCTGGTGAGCCGATTGTGACAATCTGGCGGCTTTCCATTACCTGGGAGGGACTCACACGTAGCGGAGTCCTAGTTATCCGCATTATGATGATGGTGATGAGCACCTTCATCCTCACCTATACCACATCCCCCATGACTCTCACAGATGGGCTGGAGAAAGGCTTAGCGCCCCTCCGCCGTATCCGTGTGCCGGTACATGAGCTTGCGATGATCATGAGCACCGCTTTGCGCTTTATTCCCACTCTCATTGAAGAGACGGACAAGATCATAAACGCCCAAAAGGCGAGAGGGGCGGACTTCGAGAGCGGAAATCTGGTTAGACGCGCAAAAGCCTTGCTTCCCATATTAGTTCCCCTCTTCATGAGCGCCTTCCGCCGTGCAGACGAGCTTGCCACTGCAATGGAATCCCGCTGTTATCACGGTGGTGAAGGAAGAACGAGAATGCGCCAGCTCAGACTGGAACGGCGTGATATCTTAGCAGATATAACAGCCGTTCTCCTGCTGGGTACTGTAATTAGTCTGGTGGTGATTGGCTTATGAGACGCTTAGCCCTCCGCATGAAATACCGCGGCACCAACTATCACGGCTGGCAGCGGCAGGAGAAGGACGTTACTATACAGCAGAAGTTGGAAGAAGCCCTCCGCATCACTTGCGAGGAAGACATCAGTGTTGTCGGCTGCGGCAGAACAGACGCAGGGGTGCACGCATGGACGTACTGTGTGAGCTTTGATTCACATACAAAGATACCGCTAGATCGTCTCCCGCTCGCTCTCAACGCCCGCCTGCCGGAGGATATCGTGGTACTGAAAGCCGTGGAAGCTCCATTGGATTTCAATGCCATCTCTTCCTGTGTAAAGAAAGAGTACACCTATCAGATATGCAACAGCCGCATCCGCGACCCCTTTCTCACGCCTTATGCCTATTTTTATCCCAAGCGCCTTGATGTAGACCGCATGACACAAGCGGCAGAGGCCTTTGTGGGTACCCACGACTTTAGAGCCGTCCGCAGTGTAGGCACTGAAACCCGTACCACTGTCCGTACGGTGCACTACTTCACAGTCGAGCGGGTGAGAGATCTAATCAGCCTGCGTGTCTGTGCAAATGGCTTCCTCTACAACATGGCACGAGCCATGGTGGGTACTCTGCTTTATGTTGCAGAAGGGAAGATAGAACCCGAAGAAATCCCACATCTCCTGGAACATGGCGACAGACGAAAAACCGGCCCAACCGCCCCGCCCCAGGGGCTTGCACTTAGTAAATTATGGTATGAGGGCATCGTAGGCGAGATGATGGATTGAAAAGCGGAGAAGTTTGTGGTACAATGCTAAAATAGGTCAAATTTTGCACATGAGGAATCTGCATGGAAGAGCGGGAAAAACCGAAAAAAAGCAGAGGGCATGGGTTTCGGCTCAAAGGGTGGGACCTAAAAAGAGTGGGCCTAGTCCTTCTACTAGTCCTGCTCATTGTATTGGCGATTGCTCTCATCACAAACCGCGACCGGATGACAATCGGACACTTGAACCGTGCCATCCAGTACAGCAGACTCGGCTCACCGGGACACGCGGCGGAGTTTCGCTTTGCAAACCTCGGTAGCAATACCTTCGCAACACTGGGCGATGGCATTGCAGTCGCTTCCGCCGGCGGACTTCGCTTTTATGACAGAGCCGGTACACTGGTCTATACGAGACCTTTCGAGATGGGCGAACCCGTGATTCAAACAGCAGGCAACCATGTCCTAGCCTACGACCTGGGAGGATTTAGCTTCCAAAGCGGCAACAGGAATGAAGCCCTTGTCCACATTGCGCAGTGGGATGATCGCATCATCCATGCAAGCATCAACGAAAACGGCTGGATCACCGTAAGCGCAGAACAAATCGGCTATTTAGGTCGTGTTGTTGTACTTGATTCACAAGGCAATGTCAGATGGCGTATGCGAGTTGGCTCAGGACACGTAATCGGTGCAGTTTTAGCAAACGACAATCGCACAGTTGCCATCTTAACCATGACAGAGCAAGGAAGCAGGATTTTTTGGCACTCCATTGGCGTGGAGGGCACAGACGTAGCAGTCTACGACTATTTGCACGAAGGCGAGATATTCTTTGACATCTGGACAACATCGAACAGCGGAAATGTGGGCATCATATCAAGTAATATGGTACTCTACCTCACATCCCGCGGTGTAGTAGAGAGTGAATATCACTTCAGGGACAGGTATCTGCGTGCCTTTGATATAGCCGATGGCTGCGTAGCGCTCTATTTGTCCACAAGCCAAATCGGCCCGGGCGGGGAATTAGTCATCCTAGACCCAGGCGGGCGTGAGCAAGTGATTGAGGTCAGCGGAAATCTGGTTGACTTGTCACTGCAGAGCAGATATTTAGCGGCACTGTTTGCAGATGAGCTGCTCATCTATAGAGACACTTCCCGCTATGCAAGTTTTCGCGAGACCGAAGGTATGTCTCACGTACTCATGCGGGAAGACGGCACAGTGTTCCGGCTATCGCAACACAGAGCGAGACTATTGGTGCCATAAGCAGGGGACGATGGCAATCGTCCCGTATCCCAGATTTGGAATGATTTACTATGGGCGAGAAAGCAAAAATGGAACAAAGACGTGACAAGATACGTCAAAAGAGGATAGAGATCGGGAATAGAGAGACGAGAAAAAGGGGATAAAAAAGTATGCACTTTCTGGTGGATTTACTGATACTTGCAATGATAGGGTTTTGTGTCTGGCAGGGTATCAAACGCGGGATACTCGGCGGCATTTTGGCAATTGCATTTATTCTAGTTGCCATCTACGGCGGAAATTTGGTGGCAAACAATTACTCAGACGAATTTACAACCATGTTCCGCCCCTTTGTCAGTGGCTATCTAGACCGTGTGGAGGCAGAAGTCATAGAAGAAGCCGCACCAGCGAACTTAGCAGGCTTCTCCACAGAAGATTTATTCCGTCTGGAACCGGGAATCGAACCTGCCGTCATGGCGATGGTCTTTACAGAACTTGGTGTACACGAAAGCAGGGTATACAAGATCGCAGACCGCTACGAGGCGGAACGGGCAGAGGGTTTGTCCGTAAACCGCTCGCTCACCAATGTATTGGTATATGCATTCTGCTTTGTCATAGTCTTTGTCGTGGGCTTTTTGCTGATTTTAATTGCCCTCACTGTGATTTACAACATAATTCCCTTTTCTTTTAGGATACCAAGGATTAAACTGGCAGATAAGATTGGCGGCGGCATATTAGGCGGCGGGCAAGGACTGCTCCTTGTCTTCATGCTCACCTGGATACTCGGCTATCTGGGCCTCATCCTGCCGGATGAACTGTTGGAGAACACCATGTTAACGGAGTTTTTGGTGCGCTTTAACCCCATGACCAACCACATTGATCTATAGATAACTGGCACTTTGTAGGGGCGGGGTCATCTTGTCTGCTAAATGAAGTGGGCGGGATCAGCCTAACCGTTAGGCAAAACGGGCGGGATGACCCCGCCCCTACAATTAACTCTCGCGATTGGAGCAAGAACATATGCAACCCACAATTTGTAGCCGCTGCAAGAAAAACGTAGCGGTGATTTTCATCACAAAACTAGAAAACGGAGTCCAGCAACATCAGGGACTTTGCTTGAAATGCGCCAAAGAGCTTGGCATCAAACCCGTGGATGACATCATGAAGAAAATGGGCATCTCAGAAGAAGATTTAGACGCCCTCTCCGGCGAAATGATCGAAGCCTTCGGCGGGGCGGAGAATCTGCCGGGCATAGACGGCGAAACCGAGGAAGAAGACGCAGGCAACATGGCGACCTTTCCATTCCTAAACAAGCTCTTCGGCGGACCGCCGGGTGAGCGTCCGTTTCCGGGCGGCCCGCCCTCAAATGGCGGTGCGCCGAACGGCAAGGAGAAAGAAAACCGTGCAAAAAAGCGGAAGTTTTTAGAAAGCTATTGCATCTCTCTCACAGACAAAGCCAAAGAGGGAAAGCTAGACCGCATCATTGGGCGCGAGGAAGAGCTTGCCAGGGTGATTCAAATCCTAAATCGCAGACAGAAAAATAATCCATGCCTAATCGGCGAACCCGGTGTCGGAAAGACCGCCATCGCCGAAGGGCTTGCTTTACGTATCAACGTGGGAGATGTACCCTATAAACTGCGGGAAAAAGAGGTGTATCTCTTAGATCTCACAGCTCTGGTTGCAGGCACCCAGTTCAGAGGACAGTTTGAGAGCCGGATGAAAGGACTCATTGAAGAGATCAAAAAACAGGGAAACATCATCCTTGTAATCGACGAAGTCCACACCATTGTAGGCGCGGGAGATGCGGAAGGCAGCATGAACGCCGCGAACATCCTAAAACCTGCCTTATCCCGTGGAGAGATACAGGTGATCGGTGCCACTACCTTTACCGAGTACAGAAAGCACATTGAAAAAGATTCCGCCCTAGAGCGGAGATTCCAGCCCGTGATTGTAAACGAGCCGTCTATCGATGACGCAATCGCCATTATCCGTGGGATTGCCCATTATTACGAGACCTATCATCGGGTCAGAGTTCCAGACGAAATGGCGCGGCAAGCAGTTATCATGAGCGAGCGCTACATCACAGACCGTTTCTTGCCCGACAAAGCCATCGACCTGATTGACGAGGCCTGTAGTGACGTAAATCTGAAAAGCAAAGATCTCGCCCGCATGGCAGAGATCGAAAAAGAGAGCGCTGATCTTGCCAAAGAGAAGGAATTACTTCTGGGAGACGCAGAGAACGAGAGCGAGCACTACGAACGCCTAGCCGTCATCCGCAGCTGTGAGATGCAGCTAGAGGCAGAGCATACAGAGCTAAGCAGCAAAGGTCTGCCTGAACTCACATTGGATAACCTAGCCCATGTGATCGAACTCTGGACAAAAATCCCCGCAAGCTCTATCCGTGAAGATGAATACAAACGTCTAAAAGGCTTAGAAGACCGCCTGAAAGCCCATATCATCGGGCAAGACGACGCAGTCGCCACCGTTTGCCGCGCAATCAAGCGCAGCCGTGTGGGGATTGCAGCAAAGCGAAAGCCCGCGTCCTTCATCTTTGTAGGTTCAACAGGTGTAGGTAAAACAGAGCTGGTCAAACGCCTTGCCGAAGACCTATTTAACACGCCAGAGTCTCTGATCCGCATAGACATGTCTGAATTCATGGAAAAGCACGCCATCAGCCGATTAATCGGCTCGCCGCCTGGCTATGTCGGCTACGATGAAGCAGGACAGCTCACAGAAAAAGTGCGCCGCAGACCCTATAGTGTGGTTCTCTTCGATGAGATCGAAAAGGCCCACCCCGATGTGCTCAATATCCTGCTTCAAATCCTGGACGATGGTCACATCACAGACGCAGGCGGGCGTGTGGTGAACTTTGAGAACACGGTTGTCATCATGACCACCAACGCCGGTAGCGACAAAAAAGACGGCGCGGTCGGCTTCGGACGGACAGCCAATGAGCAGGGCAAAGAGAAAGCCATGAAAGCCCTAAACGACTTCCTACGCCCCGAATTTGTAAACCGTGTAGACGAGATCGTCTACTTCAACAAGCTCACAGAAGAAGACTTCCGCAAGATCGCTGTGATCATGCTGGAAGACTTGAAGAAGGTCATGACAGAGAAAGGCTACGACCTCACATACGATGAAACAGTGCTCGACTATCTAGTCAAACACTCCTTCTCCATGACCTACGGCGCACGAAATCTCCGCAGACTGGTACAGCGCGAGATTGAGGATAAGATAGCCACCGAGCTGATCGAACACTATGAGCAGGTGATTACGAAGATTGGGATTACTGCACGGGATGAGCAGATTCAGATTTTGGCGGTGTAGGGACGCGAAAAGGCACAGCAGCACAGGAACGGCCTGGGCTGCTGTGTTGTTCTTTTTTGTGTGATAAGGTGGGATGAAAATGGATTTTAAAGCGAAACAATCAAGACTATTACAAGTTGCCGGAATTATCCTGATCATCTGGGGCATTGCTCAGGGAAGCCTTTTTATAGCAGGGCTGGCGATAGAGTTCTATGAAATCACACTGGACGGTATCATAATGATCCAAGGGTACCATTGGTATGCAGGTCCCCTACGGGTGTGGGTTCCTTGGACAAGGCTTGTAACAGAAGTTCTTGTAATTCTGTTCGGGGCGATTGCGAACTTGATTGCGGGAATAAAAGGAATTGCAAATTGGAAAAAGCCCGAACGTGCGAACACTTGTCTCCTGTGGGGAATTGCCGCTGTTGCAGTCAATGCTCTAGTGATATTTGTTTTTTGGGGAGTTGCGGCAGGAGTTGGAAGCCTTGCGATTCACGTGTTGTATATTGCGGGTGTTTATAGGCTAAAAGAGCTTGGCGCACAACCGAAAGGCTAGAGAGATAAAGATTTCATCTCCCTAGCCTTGTTACTTTTGTCAAACAAAAATTTAACTATGCCCTAGCGTCTTCTTGCAAAGCAGCGCAAGCCTTCTTCTACTCTTCTAAGTCCCCGACAGGTGTGCTCTCTGCCGGCACGGATATTGTCTCGTCGGAACTCTTCCAAGCCGCGGCATTGTTCCCGAATACCTTCTTCGATTAATTCAATGCATCTACGGTTATCGTGGCGACAGCATCTTGATAGATCAGTCATCTTGTTCACCTCCTACACATACCATGCGTATCTTGCGGGTATATGTATCAGACGGCTAAAGGCATATAGTATCCTATTCTAGCACTGCAAAAATTGTTACGCCCAGAGCCGCCGCGCCCAGCGCAAGTCCTGCCGCGTGACACAGCCCAAGCAGAAGAGCAAACCGGCATAAACCATCCCCGCCAAAACAAAATGCACAAACAGACTAAGCCCGCTCGCCTGCAATGGCATCCCCAGCATACGCCAAACAAGCGGCACCACCTGCGTCGCGGCGAGGACAGAGAGCACAGGCTTCAGCACATCAGAAATCAAAAGCCGGATTTGCGCAATCTGTGCAATCCGCCGTAGGCTGAAGAGGAAATTGAAACACTCGGTGAAGAACACCATAAAGATAAAGCCCCGAATGGCAAAGATCGGAAGCAGGAGATAAACCAAAATCACGCTGAGCAGAGAGTCTGCAATATTCACACCCATGGAATACACCTGCTGCCCAAGCCCCTTGAGCATTCCGTCTGTGATTGCGTCCAGAAACATGATGGGCATGAGAAAGGAAAAAATCCGAATATATGTTCCAACCCCGGGTGTTGTGGGGTAGATCACCTGCCCTAACTCTCTGCTAAAGGCTAAAAATAAGCCCCCAAGCCCGATGGAGACATAGAGCGAAAAACGCAGAAGCTTCGACACCAGATAATCAATCCGCGCTTGGTCGCTTCGCACTTGCGCCGCTGTGAGCTCCGGCACAATCAGCTCTGCCACGGCGTAAAACATGGCGGAGGGAAACAAGATCACAGGCAGCGCCATCCCGTGGACAAGACCATAGCTCGCAAGGGCATCTTCCGCGTCAATCCCACTGCGCCGCAGTCCCCGCGGGACAAGCATGTGCTGCAAGGTATTGAGCGCACTACGCGCATACGTACTGGCGGCGAGAGGCATGGAGATAGAAAGCAGCCGTCCCGTGAGCTGTTTGCTCGCGGCACCCTCTCGCGGAAGCTTGCGCTTATCATGCAGATAAAGGCTAAACAGCACGAGAGAGGAGAGAATTTCAGCGGAAACACTCCCCGATACGACCGTAGCCAAAGCGGCTTCCAATCCATCGGGTGCGCGAAAGAGGAAAAGGAGCATGACAAAAGAAATTTTAAGTATCTGCTCCAACACAGAGACCCCGGCAGATTTGATCACACGGGATACCGCAATAAAGTATCCATTCAGCGAGGCAAATGTCGCCACAAAGGGGAGACTCAAAGACAAAATCCGCAGGGATAAGACCGCACGCGCGTCCCCAATCCAAACCCGCCCAATCCAGTCAGCGCCGAAGAAGAGGAGCGCACTTGCTAAGGTGCCAAATGCAAGAGCGTGCAAGATACATCGCCGCATCACCTGCGGCACGGAGCGGGAATTGCCGAGTCCCAGTTCTTCAGAGACAATCCGCGTGGTAGCAAATCGAATGCCGGAGGCAGCGATGGTTAAAGCCAGAAGCTGTGTGGAGGCAATCAGCCCAAACAATCCAACTCCCGCCGCACCGATCATACCCGCCAAATAGACTTGAAAACTAACCGCCACTGCCCGCATAAACATAGCCGCAGCAGTGAGCAGAAGCGTATTATAGAGCAAGCGCCGTCCTCGTCTCATGTACCCTCCCGGTTTGACCAAGCTTACTCCAACTATATGCGAGAAAAAACTGTCCATGCCCTTTCGGGTGGAGAAGAAGCATAGAAAGAGCCGGGCGCTCGCCCGGCTCTTCCCTCTAGTGGTTAAGCAGTAAGAAACGTTTGGACAAATCTCATAAGGATGGTTGCAGACTGAGCGCGGGTGGCGGTGCCTCTCGGATCGAGCAACTGTCCGGTACCTGTGACGAGTTCGTTATACACTGCCCATCTGAGTGCATCCTGTGCCCACGCGCCAACATTGTCAGCGTCTGAGAAGTTCAGTGTAAACCCGGCGGGTGTGCTGGTGGGGATGCCGATGTCAAGGTAATCTGCAAAGCGATGCATGAATACAGCAAAGTCTTGGCGGGATACCGGGGCATTTGGGCTGAAAGTTGTGGTGCTGGTTCCCTGTGCGATGCCGACTTCGTTTGCCCAACTCACATAGGGAGCGAACCATGCGTCATTCGGCACATCTGTGAACGAATTGGAAACGTGGTCACTTGCGTTTCCATATGCCATTCTGTGGAGTGTGGTTACAAGCATGGCACGAGTGAAGTTCACGTTTGGTGTGAATGTGGTTGGGCTTGTTCCGCTCATGATGCCTGTTTGATGGACGAACTCTACGGCAGATGCGTACCATGCGTCTGCGCGTACGTCTATGAAAGGATACACCGTTTGCGGTGGGGGTTCGGGTGGTTGTGGTGTGCTGGCTCCTGGAACGGCGCTCCAGCCTAGTCTAACGAAAAAATAATTATCGTTGGAGTTAAAGGGTGCACTATTGAGGATGTCTTGTGCTAATACAACACGCGCATAAAGATCTCCTTCCACAGGTCTAACGAAATCAGGAGGTCTGAGAAAATCAGGTTCAGGGGAGCTGGAATGAACCCAACCAGAAGGGAAAACAACCTCAAATCTGAATTCTGTTGTATCTCCAATAGTTGTTATCCATCTTGCTCCTCCGGTAGGTGCAGTGACCTGACTAGGGAACACCTCAACATTATCCCTGAACATCCTAATTGTAGCGCCGACGATGAAGGGACCGTCAGGGAAATCATTACCGTCTAGACCCCATTCTAACATAGTACCAAAACTGAAATTTACTCTCTGACTTGAAAGAGCTTCTACCTCTGTACATGATGTTGCAAAAGCCACTGGAACCATGCCGATGATTAGGACTAGAACGAGCAATAAACTAATAACCCGCTTTTTCATAAGAAACCCTACTTTCTATTTTGATAGCATTATTATATATACCACTATGTTATAAGTCAAGGTGATATATAGTGTTTTGGTGTATTGTGGGCTACAATAGATGCAGGGGTGATACGATGACCTACAAAATTCAATTCGGCATTCGGCTTGACGAAGAAACATTAACAGCGATAAAAGAAATAGCGGTAGATGAAAACCGTTCTTTGAATAATTTGATTGAATACTTGATTAAGCAGTATATCAAAGAAAAGAAGAGCGAAAATGAAGAAAGCCCCAAAGGTTAGTTTGTTTCTAACACTTGGGGTTCTTTTATTGTTGCACACAAATATTTTTCATGCCCCTACATGTTGTACTATTGAATATTGGAAGCCAATATGCTAATATAGACAGAATAGCTTGTATTAAGTTAGAGAGGTGCGCCCATGAGTTGGTTAATGGCGATTTTCTTAGGGTTTGTCCAAGGGGTAACGGAGTTTTTACCCGTATCAAGTTCCGGGCATTTGGCACTACTGCAAGTATTTGGCATGGAAGACCCCCACGAGCGGCATTTGTTCTTTGATGTGCTGCTCCACATGGGAACCCTAGTCGCGGTCTTTATCGTGTACTGGAAAGACATCAAAGAGATGTTCCGCGCGACGCTGAGCCTATTCACAGGGAATAGGGGTACAGAAGATCATCCCATCAAGCCCTCAAAAGCAAGACTTGCCCTTATGATTATCATCGGTACATTACCGCTGGCGTTGGCGCTTCCGTTTCGCCATATGATTGAATCGCTGGGAAACCGCATGTGGTTTGTCGGACTGATGTTACTTATCACAGGCGGACTGCTCTATCTCTCAGATAAGCTGGCAAAAGGGAAGCGCACAGAGAAGAACATGACCATGCGCAGTGCGCTCACAGTTGGTCTTTTGCAAGGCACAATCGGTGTGTTACCGGGTATCAGCCGTTCTGGGATTACTATCACCGCCGGGATGATGACTGGGCTAGAACGCGGATTTGCGGTTCGGTTTTCCTTTTTGCTGAGTATCCCCGCTATCTTAGGGGCGAATATTGTTGTTCTATTTAGCTCCATGTCTGATGTGGACTGGTCACTGCTACCGAGGTACTTAGTTGGCGTGCTAGTGGCAGGTGTGACAGGTTATTTTGCGATTAAGCTGGTGAAGCTGATTGTAGATGCCGGGCGGTTTGGGAAGTTTGCCTATTACTGCTGGTTTGTTGGGATTGTTGCGATTGTTGCTTCGATTGTGATGGCGGTCACGGGGTAGGTTTCGCCTGCGGGCGAACCTTCTTTTGGTGACTCCCAAAAGAAGGCAAAAGGAGTTCTATGGGCTGCCGCCCCTAGATACCCCGCTCAGGTCAAGGTACAATGAAGAGATTGGATGAGAACAAAAGCAAACCGTTCCACTGATGCCTTTTATGTTGGATACCTGCTCATGCAAGCATCCCAAGGTCGCAACCCTAAAACTCTTCTATACAGCAACATCTTTCTATCCACAAAGGCTTCCCAGAAGCGTACCGATACCAATATACACAAGCCAAAAGTAACAAATTGATGAAACAACTATCAATGATACACTAGTACCATCACAATACAAACGATCCCTATATTTAAGGGGTTCTTAGGGGCAAAGCCCTTAAGCCAGTTTTTGGTTTCTTTTGTCTGGTACAAAAGAAACTCGCCCGCAGGCGAAACATCCCTGCCAGAGGCGACCTTAAAAAAGAAAACAACTTTGCAAAAAACAAGCAAAAGATAAAATACGGAGTGACAACAAATGCCACCATCCAAAAAAACCCAAGCAAGTAGAAAAAGAAAACCCGCAGAACCACAAGCCCCAGAGAGAAAACCAAGCGGAAACAAATCCCCGAGAAGAAGAGAAGTCGGTGCATTTCTCTGTCTAATCGTAGCCATTTTCACATTCCTAGGCTATGCAGACACTACCGGCTGGCTCATCCAAGGACTCCGCACCGGAATCAGCGGACTAATCGGCTGGGGCTTCTATGCTGTCCCGCCGATTCTGCTTGTGATCGCCTTTATTCTAGCCTTCCATCGGGGCAGACCTGTGCGGCTCCGTGTGCTGAGTGCTGCGTTGCTCTCGGTGATCATTGGCGCATTTTTGCATCTTTTCCTGGCAAGTCCGCTTTTTGAGAGCGGCGGTATGCTGGCAGAGCTATGGGAATCTGGACAAGAAATGCGCACAGGCGGGGTGGTCTCCGGACTTTTGGCAACTGGATTGGAAAACATGGTCAGCATCGTTGGTGCGGTTGCTGTGCTCCTATTCTGCTTCGGATTTGCGATTCTTGCAACTTGTAACAAGTCTATAGTCGATCTGGTCGATTGGTTCAAAAACCGCGAACGGCACGAATATGAGCCGGAACCTGAATACGAATTCGAGGAAGAGCTGAGAGCATCACCTATAGAGGCTCCCATTCCGCGCCGCCGCGGCTCGATTGACATCCCCCTCGATGGAGAGGCATTACCGAAAAGAGGGAGATCAAAAAAGCAAGCAGAGGCAGAGCTGGACAGAAAGCCCTTTAAGTTGCATGACCCAAAGATCACACCTCCAGATCAGCTCTTTGACGAAAAGCTCGTGGAAGCACCGCGTTTCATAAAGCGCGCGCCCTTTGATATTCCCCTTGAAGATGATCAGATTCCCAATGTAGAATACACAGGCGATATACCGGATTTGACTCCCTATCAAAAGAGAAAGCAGACCATAGCGGCAGAAGCGCCGATTGTACCGCCTGTGGTGGCAGAGACCGGGACGGAAAAAGCAAAGCCCCAAGAGGTGGCCCAAGCAAAAACAGAAATCGCCGCTGCGATTGAGCAAAAACTTGAAGAATCGCATGACGACTACGAGTTTCCGCCCATTGATCTGCTCAAGGTGGGCAAAAAGAACACCGTAGACGGCAGACAAGAGATTGAAGAAAATGCACAGCGTCTCGATTCAGCCTTGGAGAGCTTTGGGATTGAGGCAAACATCGTAAATGTAACCCGAGGTCCATCTGTGACCCGCTATGAATTGGAACTGGAAGCGGGTATTAAGCTCAACAAATTGACAAATCTGGCAGATGATCTGGCACTGAGCTTGGGAGCAACCAGTGTGCGCATCGCGCCGATTCCGGACAAGATATCCACCGTGGGAATTGAGGTTCCAAACAAGAATGTGAGCCTTGTTTCCTTGCGTGAAGTGATTGCCTCTGACAACTTTGAAAAGCCAACGGGCAAGTTGACCTTTGCCCTAGGGAAAGATATCAACGGAACCTGTATGGTTGGTAATATCGCAAAGCTGCCCCACTTGCTCATCGCAGGTACGACGGGTAGCGGTAAGTCAGTCACTATGAATTCGTTGATTATCAGTGTACTTTACAAAGCGAGCCCTGATGAGGTAAAGTTCATTATGATTGACCCCAAGATGGTTGAGTTTGGTGCATACAATGGGATACCACATTTGCTGATCCCTGTTGTCACAGATCCGAAAAAGGCGGCGGGTGCGCTCCAATGGGGCGTGACAGAGATGCTCAAGCGCTACAAACTATTCTCAGAATCCGGTGCGCGGGATTTGGAGACATACAATCGCTACGCAAAGGAATCGGAAGAAGACTTGCAAGTGTTCCCGCAGCTTGTCATTGTCATCGACGAGCTCGCCGACCTCATGATGATCGCCAAGACTGAGGTGGAAGAATCCATCTGCCGCATCGCCCAGATGGGACGCGCCGCCGGTGTCCACCTAGTGGTAGCGACACAGAGACCCTCGGCGGATGTCATCACAGGTCTGATGAAAGCAAACATCCCCTCACGGATTGCCTTGTCTGTTGCCTCCTCCATGGAGTCGCGGATTATCATGGACACCATGGGTGCGGAAAAACTCGTTGGAAATGGGGACATGCTGTATAAGCCAATCGGCGTGAACAAGCCAACCAGAATCCAAGGTACCTTTGTCTCAGATGACGAGAGAGATCAAGTCATCGAATTCCTCAAAGAACACGGAACTGCCCAGTATGACGACACGGTGGGCAACTTCATCGAAAGCGCAAGCAGTGATGATAAAGGGGATAGTAGTTCCGGTAATGGTGGCGCACATTCTGATTACGATGAAATGTTTGGTGACGCGGTAAACGTGGTGCTGGACTTGGGACAAGCCTCCACCTCTGTACTCCAGAGAAAGCTAAAACTCGGTTACTCCCGCGCCGCGCGTCTGATCGACCAACTGGAAGAAGCGGGCATTGTCGGACAGTTTGAGGGTTCAAAACCCCGTCAGGTGCTCATCTCCCGCGCCCAATGGCAAGCCATGCAAGAAGGCGGTGCACCCACTGCCATGGATGACAGTTTTGACGATATTCCCAAAGATGACTTCTCGGACTTAGAGAATGAAATAGAGGAGTAAAAAGCATTTTGCAAACCCCAGTAATGCTGCAAATGTGATGGCGGATGCTCTGCTCCAAAAGGCTCCTTTTGTAAAGGAGCTGTCGCGAAGCGACTGAGGATTGCCCTTTGCGATCTGTCTGCACTTACTTTGGGCTGTTGCTTGGCGAAAGAAAAACCGACCTTAGGCTTCGCCTGCCACCTCCTTTTCCAAAGGAGGCTTCGGACAGCTTGCCGATCGATTGCTTCTATGTAAAGCGTTAGATGTTCCCTTGTACTAATCGGAGGACTCAAATATATGACAGACTATTTCCATATGAACATGACAAAGACCGAGATTGGGAGTATCTCCAATCTCGGTCTCGCCCACTTAGGCGATGGTGTGTATGAACTTCTTGTACGTACCTGGCTTTGCGCACAGGGCAAAGCAACTGCAAAAGGGTTACATAAGGCGGCAGTGGGCTACGTTTCAGCTCCTGCGCAGGCGAAAGCGGCGGAGAAGCTCGCCCCTCATCTGACGGAAGATGAAAGCGCTGTGTATCGGCGGGGTAGAAATGCCCGTGTGAGTGCGGTTCCCAAGCAGGCGAGCCATGAAGAATATCACGCCGCAACAGGGCTTGAAGCCTTATTCGGCTATCTCTATCTCCAAGGCGCGCGTGATCGCTTAAACGAACTCTTTGCCCTGATTATGGAGGAGGACTCATCATGCCATTAGACGCAGTATGTTTATCGGGTGTCCTGGCGGAGCTCTGTCCCCAGATTCTAGGCGCTCGTGTGGACAAGATACAGCAGCCGGAGCGGGATAAAGTACTCCTCACCCTGCGGGGCAAAGATGTGGGCGGGAAGCTCCTGCTTGCATCCGGCACAGGGAGTGCGCGGCTGCATCTCACCTCGCGTAGCTATGAAAACCCACAGAGTCCGCCTATGTTTTGTATGCTCTTGCGCAAACATCTATCCGGGGCAAAACTTGTCGAAATCACCCAACCGCCCATGGAGCGATTGGTGAAGCTTGTGTTCGATACCTATAATGAGCTTGGTGAACCAAGCCGCAAGACCCTAGTGTTAGAACTGCTCGGCAAATATTGTAACCTTATCCTAGTGGACGAAGCGGGCATCATTCTGGAAGCCCAGCGGCGCATTGACGATGACCACATCACCCGCCGCATCCAGCCCGGTCTCCGTTGGCGCGAACCGGAGACCCAGGGGAAAATGAATCCATGTGAGGTTACAGCGGATGCGCTCAGACTATCGCTGGAGGCTTGTGCGGGAGATCAGCGCTTGGATAGCTGGCTGTTAGACACCTTTCTCGGCATCTCGCCCCTCATTGCCCGAGAGCTGACCAGCCGCAATTTCGGCAAAACAGATATGCGCATGGAAGAGACCACACCCGAAGCGCGCAGCGCTTTCCAAGGCGCGCTTATGGGCTTTTTTGCAGAGATCAAAAGGGGCGCGTTTACCCCATACGAACTTCGGGATGGGGATGACCCTGTAGACTTCACTTATACGCCGATCACCCAATATGGTGATGCCAGACGCAGTGTGCAGCGAGAGAATTTCAGTGCGCTCCTAGACAACTTTTATGAAACCCGCGACTGGCTTGATCGTCATCGGCAGCAAGCGGGGGCATTGGTTAAAAGTGTGACCAATCTGCGTGATCGAAGTGCACGTAAATTTGCGCTGCAAACAGAAGAACTTGCCCAAGCGGAAGACAGAGAACGATATCGGGAGCAGGGTGACATCATAACTGCGAATCTCCACCTGCTCACCAAGGGACAGGAGAGTTTGACAGCGCAAAACTTTTATGACCCTGATGGGGGAGAGATCAAAATCTCCCTAGACCCACTCAAGACACCCCAGCAAAATGCCGCCGCTTACTACAAGCGCTATACCAAAGCAAAGACGGCGGAGCTTCATCTAAAGGAGCAAATGGAACGCGCCGCAGGTGAGCGGGTGTATCTGGACAGTGTGTTGGAATCCCTGCAAAAAGCGGAGACCACAAGCGATATCGCACAGGTTCGGCAAGAGCTCATAGAGGCGGGATTCCTCCGCCAGAGTGCAGGGAAAAAGCAGAAGTTACCCCCCGCGAAGCCTCTTGCTTTTATATCCAGCCAAGGGGTGCCCATCTATGCGGGGAAAAACAATCTACAAAATGATCAGCTCACCTTTAAGACCGCAAATCGGCGGGATACTTGGCTCCACACCAAGGATCTGCACGGCTCCCATGTGATCATCGCCACAGGCGGCGCGGAGCCGGACGCGGAGACCTTAGAAGAAGCGGCAATCATTGCCGCCTGGTATTCCGAGGGCAAAGCGGGAGTGAAAATCCCAGTGGATTACACCCTAGTGAAACACGTGAAAAAGCCCTCCGGCGCAAAACTGGGGGCGGCACATTATGTAAACTTTAAGACGATCTATGTCAATCCGGACGAGACCTTGGTGAATCGTCTGCGAAAGGGGAACTAGAGATGGCAAACATACAAATCAGACTGGCAACAGAGGCAGACGCGGAAGCAATCGCGGCGATCTATGGCGAACACGTGATAGAGGGGGAGTCGGCACTGGAAGTTGAGCCACCCACAGGACACGAGATGGCGTGCAAAATTTGTGAATGCAGGGAGTTTTACCCTTTCCTAGTCTGTGAAATCGCCGGCGAGGTGGCGGGTTATGCCTACGCCTGCCGTCATTTAGAGGGCGAGGCGTTTGCTTGGGGTGCGAGTGCTGCCACCTATGTATCCAAGGAGATGCTCGGTCGTGGAATCGGCTGTGCGCTGCTGGACGCGCTGGAGGAAACTCTCCGCCTTATGGGGGTGGTCAACCTCTATTCCGTTGTGACCCATAGCACGAAGAGTCAATACTTCCACCAAGCCCGCGGTTTCTCCGAAGTCGGACGACTCCGCGAAGCCGCCTACAAAGCCGGACAGTGGCGGGATATCGCCTACTACGAGAAGAGCCTCGCCCTCCACGAGGAGAGTCCGCAAGCTGTGCGTCCTGTGGGGGAGGTTGATGCGAGGCGTTTGGAGAAGGTGTTTGAGAAAGCGGGGAGACGGATTAAGGGGTAGGGGGTGAACAAGTTTGTCTTGTATGCGGATATATGATTATGATATAATGAGCAAGGCTTTATCCAGCTTCTCCCAATATCTACTAAAGGAAGTTATTTATGAAAAAAATTATCGCTTTGATTTTATTCGCTTTGCTCAGCATATCTTTCGTTGCCTGCGACAGTGCAGGACCAGAACCAGAGACAGAGCTAAATATGGCTGGATTTAACTTCGTATATAATGAAAATAACGATTATGTATGGATTGGAATGCGTCGAAGTGCTCTGGAAGAAATTGGGATCAATCAAGTGGAAGAACGAGAGGATGATACCCTTGTGTTATTTGCCGAGGGAATCCGTGTACGTGTAGATAATTTCTATGGAGATGAACGAGTACGCAATATCCAAACATATTCTCATTCTCATGCAAACTGGTTTGCTCATGGTGGAAGTACAATAGGCTTCAGCGTAGAGGAGCTTAAAGAAGTTTTTGATACAAACTATGTTTACCTCGATGATGCAATTCAATTTGGTCTGGGATTTTTTGATGTTTATTTTGCGTATGACCACACGCCAGTTCCTGTTGACTCAGGGAATGTATCTTACTCAATACATTTTCGTTTTCAGGAGTTTCACGTAGTTTCCATTTCTGTAATAGGAGATGTCATGCTTCCGCCTGATCTTGCTTCCTGACCCGACAAGCAAAAACCAAAAACCGACTGCCTCGCACCCGCGAAACAGTCGGTTTTCTTATATCCACAAGCAAGCTCTAACAAATCGTAACAACCTGTGCAATATCCTTTTGCATCCGCAGCGCCTCATCCCGCGCCGCCGCTTGGTAGTCAGACCCATCCCCAACAGGGGATTTCTTCCACGCACACATAATCCCCCGAGAAGAGTTCACAATCGCGCCGCGCCCGAACTGGTCAAAGCAGGGCACCACATCTTCGGCACCCCCGCCCTGGGCACCGTAGCCCGGTACGAGGAAGAAAGTATGCCGTAACCGCTCACGAAGTGTCCGTGCATCGGAGGGATAGGTAGCCCCCACCACAGCGCCCACGGCGCTGTAGCCGTACGAGCCGATGGTATCATGGGAGATGCGAGCAAGCAAATCCCCCATAGCGGTGTACAGCGTCCGATCGCCGCAGAAGAGGTCTTGCAGTTCGCCGGAAGAGGGGTTCGAGGTTTTGACCAAGGCAAAGATGGATTTATCAAAACGCTTACAGTTTTCCACAAAAGGCAAAATCCCATCCGAACCCAAGTAGGCATTCACGGTAAGGCTATCCGCATCAAAAGGCGCGAACTCCCGCTCACCAATCTTGATTCGCCCAAGGTAGGCATCGCTATAGGCCGCCGCAGTGGAACCGATGTCATTGCGCTTGCCATCTATGATAACGTACATGCCTTTGGATTTCGCATACTGCACCGTCTGATGCAAAGCAGACACCCCGGCAGGACCCAAAAGCTCATAGTAAGCCGACTGGGGCTTCACAGCAGGTGCAATGTCGCAGAGCGCGTCAATGAGTCCGCAGTTGAAAGCGTAAAAAGCATCGGCAACATCTTCAAGCGTCTCTGCTCCTGCTTTGACATACTGTGCCAACAAATCCGGTGGCAAATACTCCGGACGCGGGTCAAGCCCCACCACGGTGGGGTTTTTCTTTTCGATGATCAATTTTTGCAGACGATCTATAGACATATATGTATCCTCCGGTTCTTTCGTAGGGGCGAACTGTGTTCGCCCGCGGTTGTGATGTTCACTGCATGATTGGCGGTGGGCAATTGCTGATGGTGCATAGGAAATTGAAACATGCGGGCGAACACAGTTCGCCCCTACAGCTACCGCTCGTAAGTAAGGACCCCGCCGCAGATGGTATAGCGGACGCGTCCCCGCAGTTCCATCCCGCCGAAAGGGGTATTCCTCGCCTTGGAGAGAAACTCCTCCGGTTCCACAGTCCAAGTTTCATCAGGGTCAAAGATGGTCACATCCGCCGGAGCACCCACACGGAGTGTGCCGTATGGCAGGGAGAACATTTGAGCCGGATTTGTGCTCAGCAGCCGTACAAAATCAGAGAGAGAAGCCTTGCCCGTGTGATATAGAGCCGTCAGGCTAAGCCCCAAAATCGTCTCAAGTCCGACCATGCCACTGGGCGCGCTGAGCAAATCTTGCGCTTTCTCTTCCGCACTATGGGGCGCGTGATCGGTGACGATGGTATCAATGGTGCCATCTAACAGCCCTGCGAGGATTGCCTCACGATCTGCTTCTGTCCGCAGAGGCGGGTTTACACGGGCGAGCGTGCCTTTTTCCAGCAGAGCTTCCTCAGTGAGTGTGAAATACTGGGGACAGGTTTCCGCAGTGACACGGATTCCATCCGCTTTTGCACGGCGGATGAGTTCCACAGCCTTTGCTGTGCTCACGTGCGCAATATGGATATGACAGCCTGTGTCCTCTGCAAGGAGCAAATCCCGCGCCACCTGGATGGTTTCTGCCACAGCGGGTCTGCCCGGAATTTTGAGATGTTTGGAGACAAAACCCTCATGTGCGGCGTGATTTTGCACCATCTCTGTATCTTCACAATGGCTGATAATCGGTATGTGGAGTGCCGCCGCCTCTTGCATTGCCTGCCGGAGCAGTGCAGCGCTCTCTACAGCGAAGCCGTCATCGGAAAGACCGATTGCCCCAGCATCGCGCAAAGATTTGAAGTTAGTGAGGGTCACGCCGGCCTGCGCCACAGTAACAGCGGCGATGGGAAGCACGCGTGCGGATGCAGTCTGTGCCTTCCCTGCCACATAGGCAAGTTGTTCCGGTGAATCCAAAGATGGTGCGGTGTTCGGCATACAGGCAACAGCTGTATATCCGCCTGCTGCCGCAGCCTTTGTTCCGGTAAAAATGTCCTCTTTATGTGTCAGTCCCGGGTCTCGCAGGTGGACGTGCAGGTCAATGAGCCCCGGTGCCGCCACAAGCCCGCGGCCATCAATGACACGCGCACTAGACAGAGGCTTGTCTACAATTATGCCGTCATCCAGATATAAATCCCGCACCTCATCCAACTCTTGGGCCGGATCAATGACACGAATTTGCTTGATCATCATGTCCATCAACTCCATTTCTTGTTCTCCATCTTACAGGAAAGAGAGGGAATTGACAAGAAAATTATGGGTATACTACAAGAGAAAAAACAAGCAAGGAGGGCAGCAAGATGGATCACAGAGAAATTCTAAAAGGCATCGGCATCGGACTCGCCGTAGGAAGCGCGGTGAGCATGGCGCTCTCATCCGAGCGCAGGCGGCGCAAAAAGCACAAAAACAAAGCAATGAAAGCAATTGGCGAGGCGACAGACAAAGTGACAGATATGATGGGACTTTAGGTGTAGGGGATGCTGTCCGCAGCGTCCCGCATAGCTGCTGTACGACTGTAGGGGCGACCGCCCTCGGTCGCCCGCGCCCAACCTGCCGGACATGCCGCGAATCACGGGCGATCAAGGCGATCGCCCCTACATGCCCGCACTGTGACCGATTCACACTGTTGCCCACTGACCCAAGGCATCCCGGTTTTCCTTGACGCGCACAATGTGATATAATAGAAATAATCCAAACGGAGAGGAGGCGATCACCTTGCAAAGCATACGAAAGCCCGTAATAAGCTTAATCCTGTCTGCACTGCTCTTGTCACTCAGCGGCGCACAAGAACTTGCACATGCGCGAAATGCAAGACAAAGTGATGCGCCGTCTTTTGGCGTTTGGCGGTGGAGTAATCAAGATATAGAGACACAGAGATTGATAGAATTTGCAGCGGGGCACGGTGTGAATGAAATCTATTGGTCAGCAGGCTTCACCACGCCTCGCTGGTGTGAGGAAACAGCAACAGAACTCCTGACTGCGGCACATAAAAACGGAATCGCGGTCTACTACCTGACCGGAGACTGGTCTTGGATACACCGTGATGATGGATTCATAGCGCGTATGGAAGCCTTTCGTGCCTGGCAAGCGTCCACCTGTGAGGCAACACGTTTTGCCGGTATTCACTTGGATGTGGAACCACATCAAGACCCGGATTGGAGAGATGGAGACGCGGTCACACGCAATAGATTACTGCAATCCTACATCGACTTCAAAGTACAGGCAACAGACCGGTTTGGCTCGATGGATTGGTCGATTCCCTTCTGGTGGAGTACGCAAGATTACACGCGAATAATGTATCGCGGAGAAACGATATACTTATATCGCGCGGCTATCCTAGAAGCAAATCGTGTGTTTGTCATGTCATACCGCAACACAGCCCAAGCGACCTATGATATCGCGGAACACCATGTGCGTTTTGCGCAAGAGGTGGGGCGGCCAATCTTCTTATCAGCCCTGGCCCAATGCGGAGCGGAAGATCCGGCACATGATCATGTTTATTATTCTCACCTGGGATATGAGTACATGATGCGAGAACTCAAAGCCCTTCGAGAATTGGTGGATGATCCGTCTGTGGGTATCGCAATCCACGAGATTGTCGGCTGGTACCAGATGTGGCGGGAGGATGTGGAAGCCCATAATGTGTCCCTTGTCAAAAGAGGAGGAAACCGCGCGGACAAGTTATCCTAAACATGCTCCAACAAGTTTCGGTTGAATCTGAAGCAAAACTGCGGTATGATATATAGTGCAAACCACGGAGGCGATGTATAATATGGAATACATAGAATCAATGCTCAAAGCCTTTCAAAATACAATGCTTCTAGCAGCAGTGACTGCCTGGGGATCGGCGGAACTGCTGAAAATGGGCATCCGCTTTCTCATGGGCAAGCGAGGGTTTTCAGAACTCTGGGGCTCTGGCGGTATGCCCAGTGCCCATTCGGCAACAGTGGGCGCACTCGCCATGTCAGTGGGACTCCGCTATGGGTTTGACGGCGCAGGATTCGCAATCGCGGCGGTACTGGCGCTTGTAGTCATGTACGACGCAAGCGGTGTGAGAAAAGAGGCGGGCAAGCATGCGGTGGCGATCAATGAGTTGAAGTCCAAAGAAGGAAACGCGCACAAAAAGCACAAAGAGTCCATCGGTCACACCAAGCCACAAGTGATCACAGGCGCTGCCTGGGGTGGGCTTGTAGCGATGTTATTCTATTTCATCAGATGATCAGAAAAAAGCGTTAAGCCATAGGCTTAACGCTTTTTCATGTTTTGTAGGATGTAGGGGCGATCGCCCGTGCTCTTACTGCGGGCATTCCGTGAACTGCGGGCGACCGAGGCGGTCGCCCCTACAGGTGCCAACGCGCTGCGACCATTTACCCCTGATTCATAGTTGTCGCTTGCATATGTGCTGCCGCTGCGGCATTCTTAGAAGCGCCGACTAGGAACAAGATGGGGAGTACGAGACCGAATGATTCCAGTACAATACCGGAAAAGCCCAGCATAACGCCGCCCCAAATGACGGTAAGTGAACGCAGTACAAGATCCACGATCCCGCAAATGCGCACAAAGCCTGCTTTTCTCAAGTCATTACAATGCTTGATCCCGATGATCCCGAGAAACAGTCCGTACCCGGAAGAAAGAAGCATAATGACATAGAGCAGCGTGAGTATCGAAGTGTTAATTCCCAATAGCGCACCCAAAGCCGCTGTGCCTGCCATTGCGAGCAGGCTGAAAAGGATGCCGAGTCCCGCGAAAACGACGTACAAAATACCTACTACTTTCAAGAACCCTCTGCCTGGTGCTGTGTACATGATAAGTACCCCCTTTAAAATGAATGACACTTCTATTGTATCAAAACAATTGTTGAAAGTCTACTCATAAACCCACCAAGCTTCTCCAAATTTTGCATAGGAGGCAAGGCTATAATAGGCTGAATCAAACTGTGAAAGAGGAGGACAAGACATGACATCAAAACGTGTAATGAGTCTCATACTCGCATCTTGCCTACTGCTTGCCCTATTCCCCTTATCCGCTCTGGCTGTGCCGGAAACAGCGTGGGAAAAAGACGAGGTAATCGCCGCAGAGCTTCTGGAGGAAGGGGAGCTTACGCTGTATGACAGATCTTTACAAGGCAGAATCAGTGAGATTTTCCCCGATCAGAACCTTGCTGAGGTGATTGCAAGGCTCTTCGGTGTGCCGGTAAACTCCGCAGTGCTCGGTTCAGACCTTGCCCGCATCGCCGCCTTCAACGCAGAGGACAGAGGAATCAGAAACCTTGAGGGCATGCAGCATCTAACAGCACTGCGAGAGGTGAATCTAAACAACAACCAAATCCAAAGACTCACGCCGCTCCAAGGACTCAGAAACCTAGAACGTCTATTGCTAGACAACAATGAGGTGCAAAATTTGTACCCTCTGGCAGAGATGGAAAGTTTGCGCTGGCTCTGGTTGGATCGAAACCGCGTTCAAGATATCCAAGCTCTGGCGAATCTGACCAATTTGGAATGGCTCACCCTATGGGTCAATCAGGTGGAGGATATTAGCCCCCTTAGCCGATTGACAAACCTAAACGCTCTGTGGCTTGGAGACAATCACATCCGCAACATCCGTCCTTTAGAACAGCTGGCGGAGTTGGAAACACTTATGCTGGTTCGCAACCAAGTTAGCGATTTGCGCCCCTTGTACGGACTCACACAGATGGAAACTTTATGGATTGGCAGACAAGATATCATCATGCCTCAGCTTATGCGTGAGAATCCCTTTGAGATGGCAAATACCCTGCGTACACCGGACGGCGCATCCATCAGACCGGATACGATTAGCGCAAACGGCAGCTATTACACACCAAATATCCACTGGATGGATGTGACAACGGCGGTATATGAAGTCAGTCTTACCTTTGACCAGATTGTCCATGTGGGAATTGTAACAGACCGTTTCTACGGCACTCTGACTCAACCCTTAGCTGCAACGCCCTTCCAAGATGTGAGACGCACCAACTGGTTCTATCACGCTGTGGCATTTGTTTTTGATCAAAATCTGATGAGCGGTACCTCAAGCGTAGGATTTTCCCCTGCTTTGGAACTAGACCGCGCCATGCTCGTCACCACTCTCTGGCGCATGGCAGACAAACCAGAGGTGAACAACCCATCCCCATTTAGCGATGTGCCGGCAGATGCTTGGTTCGCAGAAGCCGCCGCCTGGGCAAGTGCGCAGGGGATTGTACAAGGAAAGGGAAGCCCAGACATCTTTGCTCCCGAGGCTCCCGTCACCCGAGAGCAGTTTGCCCTCATGCTGCACCGCTTTGCCGGAGAACAAGCACCAAACATGATGTTGGAAGGCTTCAACCTAAGCAGCTATGCAGATTACACCGAAATCAGCCCATGGGCGGAGGAAGCCATGCGCTGGGCGGTTTACTACGGATTCATCAGCGGCACGAGAGCGAACACGCTGCTACCCGGCGAGTCCGCAAGCCGCGCCGAGGGCGCCATGATTCTGATGCGGTTTGTAAATGCGAATAATTGAGTGCGAACACTGTACCGCTGCGGATTTTTAAATGAAACGACTATAAGCAAGGTGATACAAAGCAAGCACACCGGCAGATTGAATCTACTAGTGTGCTTGCCATTTTACCGAAAACGATGTGTCAGCCCGGCTTGTTTCATGATCGCATTTGCAACATGTCTTGATTTTATTCTCCCATCCACAGGAAAGCTTTTGCCCACGATGGGACTAAACCATATATCATGGTCACCTTTACCGCGCGAAGGAACAGCCGTGTTGTGCCAGTATGTCGCGGACTTATTTCTCATACGCAGCCATTAAGCCAACAACCTTTCAGAATGCATATACAGGCGCACAGGTGTATTCGGTTCATTTTCTGCTAAAATCTCAGGCGCAACTATTTTGACTTTTTCAATTAGAGCATCGAAAGAATTGCTTTCAAGAGCAAGGGGGATTTCATCGCAAACAGCAATCCAGACACCAGCTTCATCATCCCAAGTGAATTCAATTCTATATTCCTTCATAGCGCGATACCTCCTATAGTCTAATTATAGTATACACAGTTTCGACTTGAAAATCAATGCTGCAGGTGCCTTATGCGAAGAACGCACCAGGCAGCTTGTAGGAGCGAGGTTATCCCGCCCGCGTATCCCAGGAGGTGTACCACGAGCGGGACAACCCTGCCCCTACAAAAAATGCGAAGCAAACAAAAAATCATCTTGACAAAGAGGAAGCACACATGATAGACTACCCGTAAGCAAAATGAAACGAGGGAACACCCATGTTTTCAAACAACGCAACATTCACATTTTACTACTATTACTTTACAGGCAGAAAGTAATAGTAATTTGTGTTGCGTGACACCTAAGATGGTGCCCCATATAGAGGGCAAAGGATCAAAACACCACACAGATTACGAATCTGGGTGGTATTTTTTGTTTTAGAGAGGAATATGCGTCATGGTAGTAGTATTAAGACCGGAAACACAGCCTGAGAAAGTCGAGCATCTGAAGAAGTGGCTTCAAGAAAAAGGTCTCCTCGTACGCGAATTCCAGGGGCAAGAGCAATGCGTGCTGGGACTCATTGGCGACACGGCAGTCATTGATATTGATATGTTGCGCAGCTTGGATATCATAGAATCCGCAGCCGAAATGCGCGACCCCTTCAAGGCAGTAAATCGTGCGCTGCATCCGGACGATACCGTGATTACCACCCTGGGCGGAAGCCATGCCAAAATCGGCGGCGGACACTTCGCGCTGATTGCAGGGCCTTGTTCCGTCGAGTCTAGAGAACAGGTGACCTTTGTGGCGGATGTGGTCAAAGCTGCCGGTGCCAACTTCTTCCGTGGCGGTGCTTTTAAACCCCGCACCTCTCCTTATGACTTCCAAGGTTTGGGTGCCGAAGGGCTTGATCTCCTCTTAGAAGTGAAAAAGCAAACGGGACTCCCCATCGTGACGGAGATCATGGACATCCGCAGCCTCGAATTTTACGGTGAGGTAGATGTGATTCAAGTCGGCGCCCGCAACACACAAAACTTTGACCTCCTGCGCGAACTGGGTAAGGTAAACAATGCCATCTTGCTCAAACGAGGGCTGGCCGGAACGATCAAAGAGCTCCTCATGAGTGCAGAATACATCATGGCAAGCGGTAATGAGAACGTCATCCTCTGTGAGCGGGGGATTCGCACCTATGAGTCCACCTACGCCCGCAACACGCTGGACATTTCCGCAGTGCCGATTCTAAAGAAGCTGACCCACTTACCTGTGGTAGTCGATCCCAGCCACGCAACAGGAAAGGCAGACCTTGTTCCATCCATGGCGGCGGCAGCAGTGGCAGCTGGAGCGGATGGACTCATGATCGAAGTCCACAATGACCCACCCCGCGCCCTTTGTGATGGTGCACAGTCTCTCACACCGGAACAGTTCAAAGAGACGGCAGACAAAATCTTTCGGATTCGGGAGGCGATTCGCTGATGAAAGTTGGAGTGGTTGGCCTAGGACTCATTGGCGGCTCTCTCGCCAAGGCGTACAAACGCAGAGAAGAGATTACAGTTTTGGGTGCAGATCGGGATAAGTCCATCCTAGACTTTGCAAATCTGGCACAGGCGATTGACGGTGAGCTGACAGACGAAAACATCGGAGGCTGTGACCTGATTTTACTCGCCACCTATCCCCAAGGTGTGATCGACTGGGTGACGGAAAAAGCGCCCTTGTTCTCAAAAAACACAATGGTGATCGACTGTACCGGTACCAAACGCCGGATTTGCGAAGCCCTGTTCCCCTTTGCGAAAGAACATGGCTTCACCTTCATCGGCGGACACCCCATGGCGGGACTTTGGCAATCCGGTTTTAAGTACAGCAGGGAAGATCTCTTCGAGGGTGCGCCCATGGTTATCGTGCCGCCATCCTTTGAAGATATTCGCCTCTTTGATCAAATCCAAAGCCTCCTTGCTCCTGTGGGTTTCGGGCGGATTTCCGTGACAACTGCCGAAGAGCATGACGAGGTGATTGCCTTCACCTCTCAAATGGCGCATGTGGTGTCCAATGCCTATATCAAAAGCCCCACAGCGGGTAAGCACTTAGGCTATTCCGCGGGCAGTTATCAAGACCTCACCCGCGTGGCATGGCTGAACCCCGACATGTGGACAGAGCTGTTTCTAGAAAATCGAGATGACCTCCTGCGGGAGATGGACTATTTCCTGACAGCAATGCAAGCATACCGCGATGCTTTAGATCAGCGGGATGCGGGGCGTCTGTGGAAGCTTCTGGACGAAGGCCGCCGCCGTAAGAAAGAGGTGGATGGACGATGACAAAAATAACAGTCAAAGCAAGCCGTGATTACAATATTTTGATTGGCTCTGGAATCTTGCCCCAAATTGGGAGTGAGATCAAAGCCTTGCACCCGAATACCGATGCGATTGCCGTTGTAACAGATGAAACAGTGGGAGACTTATATTTGGAGCCAGTTGAGGCTGCGCTCAAAAAGGCAGGCTTCCGCGTGATCTCCCGCACCATCACACCTGGAGAGGCATCGAAAAATGGGACGCAGTATTTGGAGTTACTGGAATGGCTTTCAGAAAATCATATCACTCGCAGCGATGCCCTCATCGCCTTAGGCGGTGGTGTGGTAGGAGATTTGACAGGCTTTCTGGCGGCAACACATCTGCGCGGCGTACCCTATGTGCAGATACCCACAACGCTTCTTGCTATGGTAGACTCTTCAGTCGGCGGCAAGACGGCGATTGATTTGAAAGCCGGAAAAAATCTGGCAGGAGCTTTCTATCAGCCGAGCTTGGTACTTTGCGATACAGACACACTAGACACCCTGCCTCAAAGCGTCTTCCGTGCGGGGATGGCAGAGGTGGTCAAATATGGCATGTTGGCTTCAGATCGCTTGCTTGACCAGCTTCTCAACGAGCCGATCGAAGGGAATCTAAACCATATCATTGCCGCCTGCGTTACCATCAAGCGCGACATCATCCAAAACGACGAATTTGACCGAGGCGAGCGGCAACTGCTCAATTTCGGACATACAATCGGTCATGCCATTGAGCAGCTTTCCGGCTATGGGATATCCCACGGAAACGCCGTCGCCATCGGCATGGTAATTGAGACCTGTGCAGCAGTGGAACAGGGATACGCACCGGCGGATTGTTTGTTTATGCTTCAAAATCTGCTAAAGCACTTCGACCTGCCGATAAGCACAGACTACAGTGCGAGTGAACTCTACGAAAAAACCCTGCAAGACAAAAAGCGAACAGGGGAGACCATCGCAGTTGTCACGCCCACCGCCCTTGGAGCGTGCAGACTACAACGACTCCCCATCACAGAGCTTCACACATGGATAGAAATGGGGCTGAAATCATGACTGTAACAGTAAAGCCGGGACAGATTGCAGGCGATGTGACCATCATCCCATCCAAATCACACCTGCACCGCCTCTTGATTGCCGCCGCTTTGGCGGATGGGGAAACGTTTTTGCGTTCCGGTCAAACAGAGGCGGAAGATGTGGAAGCCACCATCGCTTGTCTACAAGCACTGGGCGCAGAGATTGTCCGCAGGGCAGGTGGGTTTCAGGTAAAACCAATCGACCGCACAAAGCTACCGGAATCAGCAATTTTGCCAGTGAGAGAGAGCGGTTCGACTCTTCGCTTTATGCTCCCCATTGTATGTGCCTTGGGCGTTCAAGGCGAGTTCCACATGGCAGGTCGCCTGCCGGAGCGTCCCATGGAGCCGCTAGACAGGGAACTCACACAAAAGGGAATCCGCCTCTGGAAAAAAAGCTCGGATATTCTGTGTACAGAAGGGCAACTTCGGTCTGGGGCATTTGAACTCCCAGGTGATATCTCATCCCAATACATCACAGGTCTGCTCTTGGCACTTCCCTTGCTTGCAGGGGATAGTCATCTCATTGTGCATGAACCCATTGAGTCAGAAGATTACATCGAGATGACCCAAGAGGTATTGGAAACATTTGGTGGATTGCCAGAGAAGAGAGGCAATCGCTATCAAATGAAAGGTAGCGAGATATTCCGAAGTCCCGGTACGACACTCGTAGAGGGTGACTGGTCAAACGCCGCATTCTGGCTTGTAGCGGGAGCCATGCCTGGCGGGAATATCCGCCTAGGAGGACTAAATCCTGAAAGCAAACAAGGCGACAAGGAAGTCTGTGCAATCCTAAGGCGAATGGGCGCAAATGTGACCTGGGAGAATGGGATCATCACAGTCACCGAAGGAGTTCGCCGCAGTACAGAGATTGACGCGGCCGGAGTTCCAGACCTGATTCCTGTTCTATCCGCAATCGCCGCCGTATGTGAGGGGACGACCATCGTCCGAAATGCGGCGAGACTGCGCATCAAAGAGTCCGACCGCCTGACCGCAACTGCCCAGACTTTAAATGCGCTGGGTGCAAAAGTGAAAGAACTGCCGGAGGGACTGGAAATTACAGGCGTTCCAAGGTTAATCGGCGGTGCAGTAGACAGCTGGGGCGATCATCGCATCGCCATGACAGCGGCAATTGCCTCTGCCGCCTGTGAAAATCCTGTGACAATCACAGGAGCTGAAGCGGTGCGAAAATCCTACCCGCAATTCTGGCGGGAGCTGGAACGCTTGGATAAGCATTTGACCATCGAAGAGTAAGACGAGATAGTGAAAACGGTCTTGATTATGTATGTAGGGGCGAACTGTGTTCGCCCGCAGTTCATAGAGTACCTACAAAAGGGCACGGGCGACCACAGGTCGCCCCTACAGGTATCAGCGCATTTGCCCACTGTCCTAAGATTGCAAAGGAGGCAGATCAAGTGGCAAGCACATGGAAGAATCAGCTCACCCTCTCCATTTTCGGAGAATCCCACGGTCCGGCCATCGGCATGACCCTAGACGGCATCCCAGCGGGTGAGACCGTAGACATGGAGCGGCTTCAAACCTTTCTAAATCGCCGCGCGCCAGGACGCACGCCTTGGTCAACGCCCCGGAAAGAGACGGATATCCCGGAATTTCTTTCCGGTCTCAAAGATGGCAAGACAACAGGCGCTCCCATCATGGCAATAATCCGAAATGAAAACACGCGATCAAAAGATTATGTAAACTTAAAGCGAGTCCTAAGACCCGGCCACGCAGATTTTACAGCGGAAGTAAAATACGGCGGATACCAAGACAATGCCGGCGGTGGGCACTTTTCAGGCAGACTCACAGCGCCCCTTTGTATTGCAGGTGGAATTATACTGCAAATCCTAGCAGGGCGTGGTATTACAGTGGGTGCGCATATTGCCTCCATCGGAGCCGTGCAAGATCAGCGTTTTGATCCGGTGCAGATTGACAAATCAACACTGGAATCCATTGCAGATAAAGACTTTCCTGTTTTTGACGATGCCGCAGGGGTCGCGATGCAAGCAGAGGTGGAGACAGCAAAGCGCGAGCTGGACTCTGTGGGCGGTACCATCGAATGCGCCGCCATCGGACTTCCCGCAGGGCTAGGTGATCCCATCTTTGACGGCATGGAAAACCGCATCGCAAGCCTTGTGTTCGGCATCCCCGCCGTAAAAGGCATCGAGTTTGGCGCAGGATTTGCGGCAAGTGCCATGCGAGGGAGTTTACATAATGACGCATTCTGTCTGGATGATGATACGGTGAAAACCAGCACCAATCATCATGGTGGAATCCTGGGTGGGATTACATCTGCCATGCCGCTCCTCTTTCGCCTTGCGATTAAGCCCACACCATCCATTGGCAGGGCGCAAGAGAGTATAAATTTTGAGACAAGAGAGGCGGCTACACTGGAAATTGAAGGGCGGCACGACCCGTGCATTGTTCCACGGGCTGTTCCATGTATCGAAGCGGTGGCGGCGCTTGCAATCTATGACGCAATAGTAGAGACGGAGGGAAGAAGACCATGCAACTAGACGAATTACGAGACAGAATAGACCAGATTGACGACGAACTGCTCCGCCTCTTTGAGCAGCGGATGGAAACCGTCGCTGAAATCGCGGCATATAAGAGAGCACAGGGCGCTCCGGTGCTGGACAGAAAACGTGAAACCGAAAAATTAGCGAGTCTGGCTGACAAGGTAAGTCCGGCGATGGAACCATACGCTCATACCTTGTATGACACCTTGTTTGAGCTTTCTAGGTCGCATCAGACCAGTGAAAACGCCCACTCACCCTTATATGCGGAGATCCAAGACGCGATAACACACACACCGCCTTTATTTCCCCAGTCTGCCAATGTGGCATATCAAGGGGTGGCTGGTGCCTATTCTCAGTTTGCGGTAGATCGGCTATTCAAACGATCAAATACGCATCCCTTCAAGACATTTGAAGCCGTCTTCGCTGCCATTGACAGCGGATTTTGTGACTATGGTGTTTTGCCCCTAGAGAATAGCACGGCAGGCTCGGTGACAAAGGTCTATACCCTCATGCAAAACTATGACTTCAAGATCGTCCGCAGTTTACGCCTGAAAGTCAACCACAACTTAGTGGCGCAAAAAGGGGTGCAATTGGAAGATATCCGTGAAATCTTCTCCCATGAACAAGCCCTTGCACAGTGTGCCGAATATTTAGAAAAGCTTGGACCTGATGTGAAAATCACCAGTTTCGAGGATACGGCGGGCGCGGCGGAAGCCATCGCAAAGTCTGACCGGCGTGATATCGCAGCCATCTGTTCCTATAGCTGTGTCGAACTCTATGACCTAAGCTGTTTGGCGCGTGATATTCAAGATCATAGCAATAACTATACCCGCTTTATCTGCATCTCGAAGAAGCTGGAAATCTATCCAGGTGCTGACCGAACCAGCATCATGTTGGTTACGCCTCATAGACCAGGTGCACTCTATAAGATACTTGCGCGCTTTTACGCCCTCGGCATCAATTTGATCAAGCTAGAATCACGGCCAATGCCGAATCGGGACTTTCAGTTTATGTTCTACTTTGACCTTGAAACCTCGGTTTACAGCACAGAGCTTGCAAAGCTTCTGGATAGTTTGCAGGAGATTTGTGACGAGTATAAATACTTGGGCAGTTATACAGAGGTGCTCTAATGCATTGCGGCTTACTGGGACAAAGCCTCAAACATAGCTACTCCCCAGCAATCCACAAAGCTCTGGGGGGCGGGTATGACTATGGACTCTTTGAGATAGAACCAGAGAACTTAGAAACATTCTTAAAGAACGGCATGTGGGACGGCTTAAACGTAACCATTCCCTACAAACAAGCGGTGATCCCATACTGCACTGAACTATCTGAAACAGCAAAGGCAATCGGGAGCGTAAACACCATCCTGCGCCGCCCCGATGGGAGTCTCTTCGGTGACAATACAGACGCGGCAGGGTTCAAAGCCATGCTCCGGCGAAGCGGCTGTGATCTTGCAGGGAAAAAAGTCCTTGTCCTAGGCAGTGGCGGCAGCAGCCTAACCGTCTGCCACATCTTACGGGAAGAGAGGGCAGGAGAAATCATCGTCATTTCCCGCAGGGGTGAACACACCTATGAAACCTTAGATCGCCACGCAGACGCACAGGTGATTGTCAACACCACACCACTTGGCATGTATCCCCATGTGGGAGAGAGTGCGGTTGACATAACGCAGTTTTCGGATTTGATGTGTATCCTTGATCTCGTCTACAACCCAGCCCGCACCCGCCTACTTCTGGATGCCGAAATCCAAGGGATTTCCCACGAAAACGGTCTCTCTATGTTAGTGGGACAGGCTGCTGCCGCTGCTGGTCTTTTTGTAGGGGGCGATGCCCATATCGTCCCGTCTGACAATGTGCTCAATCTCTTACGCCAACAGATGGAAAATCTAATCCTAATCGGTATGCCCGGCAGCGGAAAAAGTACCATCGGACGGCTTCTGGCGGATTGCCTAAACCGCCCATTTGTGGACACAGACGCAGAGATCGAGCGGCTTGCAGGGATGACAATTCCGGAGATATTCAAGCGCGAGGGAGAGGAAGCATTCCGCGCCCGCGAGACGGAAGTCCTAGCTCAGTGGGGCAAAGAGTCTGGACTCATCATTGCCACAGGGGGCGGCGTGGTTACACGGGAAAAAAATTATCCGCATTTACACCAAAACGGAAGGCTTGTTTTCTTAGAGCGGTCGTTAGAAAAGCTAGACCGCACAGACCGCCCGCTTTCAAAAGGGGATTTGCAGGAGCTGTACAACAATCGCTTGCCGCAATATCAGCGCTTCGCAGATTGTATGGTGCGAAATGCGGGCTCGGCGATCAATGTGGCAAACAAAGTGTGGGAGGCGTTCAATGAAACTCTTTGTGATTAACGGCCCAAACCTGAACATGCTTGGTATCCGCCAGCCGGAGATATATGGGCGTGAGGATTATGCAGCTTTGGAGAAACTTGTCCACGATACCTGCGCCTCGATGGAGATTGCAGTGACCATTTTCCAATCCAACCATGAAGGCGCCATTGTCGATGCCATCCAAGACGCATATGATGTCTATGATGGCATCGTCATAAATCCTGCGGCATATACCCATACCAGTATTGCCATCTTAGATGCCCTAAAAGCGGTGGACGTTCCTGCAGTTGAGGTGCATATATCAGACGTGATGAGCCGGGAAGACTTTCGCAAAGTGTCCTACGCAGGCATGGCATGCATCAAAACCATTGCTGGGCGGGGGATAGATGGATATCGGGAGGCGATTTTGTATCTGCAAAACCATCTGAGTAATTTGTAGGAGACGTTGCCTTGATGAGCGTTCATACGTGTGATCAGGATAGGTAAAAGGGTTGCAAGTATACACTTGCAACCCTTTCATTTTCTGTGGCACCTTGGATTTTCACTTCAGCTTTATAGCCGGGTGAGTCCCATCTATACTACATTACATCCCATTCTTCCGGCTCCGGCTGCCTTGTCGCTGCGTCATCGGGCAAAGCCAGAATACCTACCCGGCTACGCATAGCACCGGTGTTAGGGTCTGTCTCAAAAACTTGAACGACAGCCGTATTAGTGTCAATCATTTCTAAATCTGCAAATATTGTCGGAACAATGATCGCCCCATGTCGATTAATCAGCCCATAATACAAGGTATAATTGCCCGGACGCAGTGCTACGGCAAGGTCTTCATAAAAGTCCTGTATATCGGAAAAATTAAATCCGGTTAGCATATTTCCATCATCGTCTAAAAGCGCCATCAGATGAAAATTGACACCGACAGTACCACTTGAGGGATCACTGTAAGCAATACGTGTGTCGCGCCATTTGAAATACCCTGTCGCTGGTGTCGACAGCACGCTTTCTCCATATCTGTCCAGTGTCATAACACGTGTGACTCCTGCGCCGACCAGGCGGATTGTAATTGCCACGCCGCCTTCAAAATTCCACACTTCCTCATAGATGGGATCAATCACCATATGGCCTTCTGTATCGATGAAGCCATACATACCGCCGCCCGGTGAAACCGCAGCGCGTCCTTCGCTGAAATTTTCTGCCCCGGCAAATTGGACGGGTATAACCAATTCGCCCTGGAGATCAACGTAGCCTGCAAATCCATCAACAATCACAATGGCGCGTTCGTCGGAAAAGGGGCCAACCATTTCAAAGTCAAAAGGTGTAATCAAATTGGCATCTCTATCTATATGTCCGAACCTACCGTCTCTTTGCGCAATGATTAGATCTTCGCCCGCGTATGACATATGGTCAAATTCGTGGGGCGTGATCTGCTCGCCCGAATTGTCAAAGATTGCGTATTGCCCATCCTGCACTGCCCAGAGTATGCCGTTTTCAAAGGCACCGGCATCTTCAAATTCGACCGGAAGAATCACATTCCCCGATGTGTCAATCAAGCCGCGATAATGGGACAGTGAAACGCCACCCTCTATTTCCTGCGTGTACATGTGCGTAACTCTGGCAAATCCAAACTCAAAAGGTGTCGCAGAGGTAGATTCACCTAAGTCAATTGCCTCTGCGCCGGTGGGATCAATAAAGAAGCCTCTGCCGCTCGATTCCACATAAGCCAGCCCATCCGAAAAAGTGTCTGCATGGTCGAAGATCACAGGAATGATGATCGTGCCTGCTCCATTCATGAAACCGAATTTAGAGTCGCCATTTTCCAGGTTGGCTTCCAGCAGGTACAAACCCTCGCCGGCATCTTCGAATCTCAAAGATTCATGTTCTATGCCGGGGTTGATCCATTCGATATCCAGATCGTCTAAATCCATATCTTCCAGATATTCATATTCCAGGTCTTCGTTGACCGTATTCGTTTCCTGCTGGTCGGTCGTATTCTCACATGCGGTCAATATGAGCAGAGCCGCAAAGAAGACGATGCATAAGCCAAAGAGTGCTTTTTTTGTGTAAAACTTCATCTTTAGAATTCTCCTTCTTGAGTGCTTTTGAACTTACAGTATACTCGATTTTTTTTATAATAGCAAGTGCATTATCTTTCTGGGTCATGCTCTAAGATAGTTGTTTAAACCTGTGTCCCCGCCTACGGCGGGAGGCACACAAGCAGCTTCAGCAAAAATAGAACAAGACCGAGTTCCAGCAAGGCATTGACAAAACATTAACAATAATATACACTGTCCTCATCACTTGAAGCTTTCGTTGCTACGGTAAATAGCTATGCAAAAAAGCCGATGGGTTTGCCCGGAAACAGGCAGATCTCCCGCGTTTGGAAAGAGTGAATTGGGCACACGGGCTTCCCTGTGAGCTTTGTTTACTGTTGTACGCGTAAAAGTGGTACAACTTTTTTATTTTTTAGGAGGAAGTATGAGCACAAAAGCGAAAGAACAGACCATCATCGAAAGTGTTGACGATTTGGCTGTGAAAATGGCTAGGGTACGCAGTGCGCAGAAGATTTTTGCTACTTTCACACAGGAAAAGGTAGATGAAATTTTTAGAGCCGCTGCGCTGGCTGCGAACAGTCAGAGAATCCCGCTGGCAAAAATGGCGGCGCAAGAGACCGGCATGGGTGTGGTGGAGGATAAGGTAATAAAAAACCACTATGCTTCAGAGTACATTTATAACCAGTACAAGAACACGAAAACCTGTGGCCTTATCGAGGAAGATGTCCAGTTTGGCATCAGGAAAATCGCCGAGCCCCTTGGCTTGATCGCGGCGGTTATCCCAACAACAAATCCTACTTCAACTGCGATATTTAAGGCTCTTCTCGCCCTCAAAACCAGAAATGGAATCATCCTTATGCCGCATCCCAGGGCGAGAAAGTGTACCGTAGAAGCGGCGCGGATCGTTTATGATGCCGCCGTCAAAGCCGGAGCACCGGAAGGAATTATCGCATGGATTGAAACGCCCTCTCTTGAGCTTTCGGGAGAAGCCATGCGAAATGCTGATGTAATTTTAGCTACAGGCGGTTCCGGCATGGTGAGGTCGGCCTATTCTTCCGGCAAGCCAGCTCTTGGTGTGGGTGCCGGAAACGTCCCGGCTGTCATACATAAGTCGGCGGACATTCAGATGACGGTCAGTTCCATCATCGTTTCCAAAACCTTTGATAACGGTATGATCTGTGCTTCCGAGCAATCGGTTATCATTGACAAGAGTATCTATGACGCAGTCAAAAAAGAATTTGTTTATCGGGGATGCTACATATTAAATGCCGATGAAGCGGAAAAGGTTAGAAAAACAATGATCATCAACGGCGCGTTGAACGCAAAGATTGTGGGGCAGGCCGCCGAGACGATTGCGAAAATTGCAGGGATTAAAGTCCCTAAAGATACAAAGATTCTGATTGGGGAAGTGGAGAGCGTTGACTATTCAGAGGAATTCTCTCATGAAAAACTCTCCCCCATTTTAGCGATGTATCAGTACAGCGCCTTTGAAGAAGCTATTGAAAAAGCCGATACGCTCATCAAAGATGGGGGCTATGGTCACACGGCGTCCATTTACATTGATACAAAAGAGAAAGCAGATTTGGAACTATTCGAGCGCGCAATGAAAGCTTGTCGCATTGTGGTAAATACCCCCTCCTCTCACGGTGGAATCGGCGATTTGTATAACTTCAAGCTTGCACCATCTCTCACCCTCGGATGCGGCTCATGGGGTGGAAACTCGGTGTCTGATAACGTGGGAGTAAAGCATCTTTTGAATATCAAAACTGTGGCTGAGAGGAGAGAAAACATGCTGTGGTTTCGGACACCTGAAAAAATCTATTTCAAAAAAGGCTCCCTCAAGGTCGCACTTGGTGAGCTGAAAGAGGTTTATGATAAGAAGAAAGTCTTTATTGTTACAGACGAGTTTTTGTACAAAAACAATTACACGAAACCCATCACCGACAAGCTGGATGAAATGGGCGTCCGTCACTACACATTTTTCAATGTCCTCCCTGATCCCACATTGCAATCTGCAAAAGAGGGCGCGAAGATCATGCAGGACTTTGAACCGGATTGCATCATAGCTCTGGGTGGCGGCTCACCGATGGACGCGGCGAAAATTATGTGGACACTGTATGAGCACCCTGATGTGGATTTTATGGATTTGGCTATGCGCTTTATGGATATCCGCAAGCGAATTTACACATTCCCGAAAATGGGCGTAAAGGCAAACTTCATCGCAATTCCCACTTCCGCCGGAACAGGCAGTGAAGTCACGCCCTTTGCTGTCATTACCGATGAAACCACAGGAATCAAGTACCCCATTGCCGACTACGAACTTCTGCCGAATATTGCAATCGTAGACATTGATTTCATGATGGAGATGCCAAAGAGCTTAACTGCCGCTTCGGGGATAGATGCACTTACCCATTCTTTGGAAGCCTATGCGTCCATGCTTGCGACCGACTATACGGATGGGCTTGCCCTGACCTCCATCAAGAATATCTTCCAGTACCTCCCCATTGCCTATCAGGATGGCGGCAAGGAAGAGGCGCGGGAAAAGATGGCAAACGCTTCCACCATTGCAGGGATGGCATTCGCCAACGCATTTTTAGGGATATGCCATTCCATGGCGCATAAGCTCGGCGCGTATTTCCACCTGCCCCATGGCGTAGCAAATGCCTTGCTCATAGGTGAGGTTATCAGATTCAACGCTACGGACAATCCCAAAAAGATGGGAACATTTTCGCAGTATAAATATCCTGTGGCAACCCGCCGATACGCCGAAATAGCTTCTTTCATCGGCATTGACGGAAAGACTGATGAAGAAAAGACAAAAAAACTGATTGTGAAAATAGGCGAACTAAAAGAAAGCATTGGTATAAAAAAATCGATCAAGGATTATGGCATTGACGAAACAGAGTTTATCGCAAAGTTAGACGAAATGGTGGAACAAGCATTCGATGACCAATGTACCGGTGCAAATCCCCGCTACCCACTGATGGAAGAGATGAAGGAAATATATCTGAACGCTTATTACGGCAAATAAAGGAGACGCAAAATGAATTTAGACAATGTAATTTCCAAACGGAAAAACAAAACAGTCTATCGTGACAACAACAGGTGTATCAAACTGTTTCAGAAAGGACATTCAAAGGCTGATGTCTTAAACGAAGCCTTGAATCAGGCAAGAGTTGAAGAAACAGAGTTAAATATTCCAACGATTCATGAGGTAACGATGTTTGATGGTTGCTGGGCTCTTGTGTATGAGTTTATTGAGGGCAAAACGCTTGCCGAGATCATCAGTGAAAATCCGGAGCAAACACAGGAATACATTGATTTGATGGTTGATTTGCAAATCAAGATGCACGCGCAAGTATGTCCGCTTCTCCCACGCTTGCGTGATAAAATGTTTCGCAAAATCGCTCTGACTGATTTTGATGAGATGACCAAATACGAGCTGCAAACGCACTTAAACGGTATGCCGCGCTATAATGAGGTATGCCACGGAGATTTTCAAGCCAGCAATATCATCATGACACCCGAGAATATTCCGTACATTATCGACTGGTCACATGCTACGCAGGGGAATGCCGGAGCGGATGTGGCAAGAACCTACCTTTTGTACCTGCTCAGCGATGAGGAAGAAAACGGCGAATACTATTTGAATGAATTCTGCGAGAAAACGGGCATACAAAGGAAGTATATTGAAAAATGGGTTCGTATTGTTGCGGCCTCTCAGTCAGTTAAGGGGAATCAAAAGGAACGTGCTCTCCTAGACAGGATTGTGAATGTAGTGGAATTTGAATAGGACTGCGCTATGAATTGAAGCGGTTTTTATATTATAACAAGACAAGGCTTAGGTTGCCTTGTCTTGTTGTTGCATAATTGGAATTGATTGCAAAGAGTAGATGGGTACCCTGTCACCGAAATTGAGACACAGTATCTCTTATTTTAACACCTCTTAACGGCACTGCAAGGTCTCCAATGAGCAGTTCCGCTGGCGGGATGCAGGATTGCTCCGCAGAACTTGTGGATGTGAAAGACAAAAATGTCATAAATTGCAATGAATGAAAAATAATGAGTTAACTCAATTAATGTATTTTATTGAATAGTGAGCATACTATGTATTTGGTGATGCGATAGAAACCGCCGATGTAGTCTGCACGCAAGCTCATATTGGCAATTTGGTGATTTTGACCAGTTGTATTATGTAAAGCAATGACACAACACTGTACAGATCAGATCAGCACAGTGTTATAGATGAAAGGGTAGAGATAGTACAGATAAATGGAGGGAATACGACGGTTAAGTATATCATTATGCATTTGGATTATGTGAACGGCATTGATACAAAACAAACAGATTTGTTGGAAAAATTTCTACCCCTCATTAGCGACATTCGACTTGCAAGCGGAGTGAATGCAATATATCATATATCAAGGAAAATGCAAAAAAATCTGGAAAAGTGCGAGAAAACGCAAAAGGAGTTGATACGGCAAATTCCAAAGCAGCCAGAGACGGTGAGCCTCGGCCAGCACGTATAAAGAGGCTGAAAATGAAGAACCTCAACTTCAGAATAAAAGAGGCGACAAGGTAACTCAATTTACCTATTTTTATGGAGGGAAAGGTGTTTTGAACATGCGAAATCCAATTATGAAGAAACTGATCTGTTTACTCCTCGTTTTAGTCCTTACTTTCTCGTCAACTCTTGCTCTGTACACCGAAGATGTTGGACGGGTTGTAGAAGAGATAGACTATGCAGAGGCGTATCCCGTAGAGGATGAAGTTCCGCCGGCGGAAGAGCCAGCTGAACCAAGTGAACCAGTTGAGCCAGGCGAGCCAGGTGAAGAGCCAGTTGAGCCAGGCGAACCAACAACACGTGTACCCGGCATCAACATCGTGCGTGCACAAGTTACGATAGGCGGTCAGTACCAAGCACTTTGGCGCAGCGCCGAACTTTGGGACGTGAGCCGCTACACCGTCTATCCAGGTGATTGTGATCTACATGCGACAAACGGTGAAAACCCAGCCAACTGGTACACCACAGCGCGTATGGTCAACCTACAAGACCCACGCCGCTTCACCTTGGAAATCGTTGTACCTCTAGGCGACTTTACCGGGATTGCCGGTACCGAGAATGCGGGCGCAAATCCATTTGATCTCGCCAATGTAACGATTACATATACTTCCGGTCCCGGAAACGGTACACAAACACTTGTACCTGCCCAAACTACGGTAAGCAGAGCTGTAATTGATGGCAACTATATCGTCATTGATGCAGCCGTCACCACTGCCCATCTTGGTAATAATACCGCTACCGCCAACAACAGAGCCTTTGCTGGGGCTCCTGACGTTGGACGTGGAACTGCTGCCATCTTTAACCGCATTGGCGAGTGGCCTTTGCGCGTGAACTACACCGGCGAAGGCGTAATCGCCGAAAAAATGCTCAGAACATCTTTGAATGACTCCATTCAAACATGGGGCGAAGTAAACGCGTGGGCGCAAGAGTTAGCGACAGAGTTCCCTAACGGCACCACCACACTCAGTGATTACGACAGATTTTTCCAAGTTGAAAACTACGGTCGGTCACATCAAGGCCGCGATCTGTTTGCATTCATCATTGCTGACTCTGCAGCATCTGTAGACAGACATTTGACTGAGACTGTACCCCTCATGAACAGCGACCCTGCTGCCATGCAACAAGCGATTCTAGACGGCACCTTTGATCACAGAGGTGTCATCATGATCAGTGCCAACCACGGTAACGAAGTACAAGCAAACGGTATTATCCCAGAATTGATTGACCGTCTGTTAAACTTTGAAGAAGTCCGCTTCCCTGTGAGAGACACTGCGGGCACACGCTGGTTGCCGCCTACCACCATGACTGCAGGTGCAGCCGGTACGAGAGTAGGCGTAGATCCAAACACACCCAACGACGCCTTGAACCGCGATCATATCTACACTGAAGTTCTCTGTATTGACGAGCTTCTGGAGCACTACATCATCGTGATGCAATTCTGGACCAACCCGGACGGTAACGTTGTACCGGTTCGTGCCAACCGCTTTGGTCAAGACCCGAATCGTGACGGTGGACAGTTCAACTTCATGGAAACCCAATATTCCATCGCGTATCAAAATAAGTGGGATCCCATCTATTTCGCGGAAATCCATGACCTAGTAAGAACATTCCAAAACGATGGTTGTACCCCACCGATCGAGCCCAGCCTAGAAGCTGACCTGATCGATGACTTTATGGTTTGTTTGTTGGAAGCTATGGGCTATGCGGCCTTGGGTAACTCTTTCCAACAATTCAACATTCCAATGAGAGACAGAGTACATGATTGGGATGCTGGGACCTTGATCTATTCCGCTGCCAAAACCATGATGAACGGTTCTTTGGGCAGCACCTTGGAATTCCCAACAACCAACCAAGATGCCATTGACTCCGGCGTGGCAGGATTCTTCGGTCTATTCCGCTTCATGGTTGACAACTTTGCCATCCGTGACGGCGCTCGTCCAAACGATGCAGCCCGTCCGATCAACAGCACCATTGAAGTTGATGAAGAAGAAGTCTATCCAGGACTTTACTGGAACAAGCTTGAGTTCAAACGCCGTGGTGTTGAAAATGTTGATGCCATAGAATACGTTGACCCATTGCTGACATTCATTGACTGGCGCATTGAAGCGCGCAGAAACTTGCCGGTAGCCCAAGGCGGTCTGCCCTTTACCCTTGAGCCAAATCAACAAATGTCACGTCCGCGCCAAGTAGATGCAAATGGTGACACACTGAGCTTCTTCCCAGAATACTGGGTCATCCCTGTAGACAGAAGTCTGCAATACAGCCCAGTGAGCGCTGCAAATGCCATGGAACTGCTGCAAAGACTGGGACATGTTGAGATTTATGTAACAACAGCACGGGTAGTCGGCGCCGATGGATATATCTATCCTGCCGGAAGCTACGTTGTACCCATGCACCAAGCCCGCAGATCTTTTGCTCATTCCGTACTCTATGATGGATATGACACCGCTCGTTTCGGTGGCCGCATGTATGACGCACAAACAATTGTCAGCTGGCCTGCACAAAGAGGTTTCAACGCAATCGCCACATGGCAAACCGGTCTCTTTGACGGTATAACCGAGCGCGTTAACGTGACAAACCGTGTTGACTTGCCTGGAACCGGCGAGTTCGTGATCTATCAAAACTCAGGTCTAGATGCCATCAGACTGACCAACAGACTGCTTGATGACGGCAGAGATGTATGGATGACCACATCTTACATCCCAGGCGCTGAAGTTGGTGACTTTATCGCACGTCGCGACGATGTAGCCTATATGGTCGGTCCTCATCACAATGTAATTTGGTACGAAACGGCGTTGACCGTATTTGCCATTGACGGCGGAAACACAGCCCCAACAATCGATGTAGCGACACCGCTTGTACAACCCAGACTTGCAATTGCCCGTCCACCGGCATCTGCGACTTCTGGCGAAGGCGCATTGCCATACTTTATGCTCATCGGTGGCTTAGAGTTCTCGCAATTCCAAGCTGGTGCAACAGGTCCTGGCGCAGTATGGGTAGGCGCAGGTGCTCCACCTAACGCCGCCGCCACCCTTCCTACGGTCATGTGGAACGCAACAGCTGCGAACGTAAATGCGGCGAACGCATTGGGCGCAGGCGCTGTCGTAGCCGGCAATCCCACGACCGGTGGTAGTGGCCTTGCTCAAGTCAATGCTGAAATGACAGGTAGAGGCACATGGTCTGGAAGCAGTATTGTGGCTCCGGGCTACGACGCGAAAGACTTCCTAATCGCCATCGGCGCGAACGCATACATCAATCCGAGCGACGATATCAAAGTCTTGGGTCAATTCGTCCACGTACCGGGAACCGGCAACACAGAAGAACGTGGCTCACAAATCTACCTCGCCGGTCGCCGTGGTGTTCTCCGCGCTGCTGATTACAGTGACAGAATCCTTGCAATCACCGGTATCAGAGATAACGGCACCCCTGTCACCGCGATTTCACAAAATATCCTCACAAGAGGTCGTCTGCAATCCATGTGGCATCTAGTGGGTAGCTCCGTACTCGCATATGCTGCTGGTATCACAGATGTTCCAAGACCTGTGGCGTTCGCAGATGTTACTGAAGCTGTTGGCGGAGTTCCGACAGTTGCGCCGCCGGCTACCCTGAGACGGAACCAAGCGGTCAACCTCAGTGAGTTTGCAGCGAACATAGACACATACATCCATTGGTTTGCAGAGAACTCTGATGGCGTAAGCAGCCAGGGTACATTTGGACCGTTTACCTCTGGAACAGTCAACCTCACTGCCCTGGCACAGGATACAGCAGGCATTGCTCCGGGTGTGACTTTGGATGAGTTTAAGTTCGTAATGAACAACAATGCCGTACAACCTGCCTTTGTTTCTACTGATGAAACTTGGCAAGACGTGCCGGCAGATGGCAACATCGTAGTTCCGGGTATTACTTGGACGAGCAGCAACCCGACACTTGTTACTATAAGCGCAAACGGCCTTGTCACTGTTAGAGGCAATAGCGGCAACGTAACGCTCACTGCCAGAGATGGCAACGGCCAAGTGATTACTTCTATTCTATTTAGACTTACCCCATAATGAACTTTGTACGGCGCTACTAGTCTGATTTTTGCGATAAGCGCAATAATTTCTGGTAGACGATGTTCGAAAGCCCCCGCAGAGCGCAACTATGCTCTGCGGGGGTTCTTTATTGGCCTAGCAAGTAAATGGGCTAGGCTTGTAGAGCCCGCAAAAAGGCTATGCCTAATAGGTGAGAGCAACAAAAAAGCCCCCATTTGGCAAAACGAACGCAGGTTTCACCCACCGTGTCCGAAGCCAAAAGAGGGTATCCAATGAAGGAAGGTAATAGTCTTAACACATTGCCTTGGAATTATAAGTACCATATCAGACGGGGAGTATCTTCAACGGAGAATCGGCACAAATAAGAGCGTTACTTATCCGCTCTCTCAGCCGAGAAAAGAGTCACCCATCATTGCAGGGCACCGCCTAGTTGGCTTAGGCCAATGATCCACTGTGATGATTGCGGCGCACCGGTGCACAATGCTTCCATCAGGCGTAGAACAGAATGTCAGAGTCGAATCTGAAAAACACGAGCTAGAATTCCAATGGAAGCTGGCTACTTGTCAGAAACAAAGCTGACAAGTACAACCCTGGCGACCGTTGCGGCTGCCGGGAAACCGGCTGTATTTCGGCCACCTATCGGTTCTGGTGTAGCTACCTAGGGGAATGCGTGAAAAAGGCCTTGCATAGCTTTGTAGGGGCCGAATTACGCTCGCCCGTAGTGGTAACGATTGTGATAGACGAATATAGTTCGCTCCTACAATAATTTATCCACGTAGTTTTACAATGTACAACAGTCGTCCCTCTTAATGAACTGATATTATAGCCTTAAACTTTCCATTCAATCCGGACATTTTCACTGGTAGCTTGAATCCGGGCAATCAACCCATTCACCACAAGTCGCCTATCCTCGAAGCTCACATCGTCCCAATTTTTGAGGTAGCCGGATATGCTTTTTGCGTGTTCCGGCGAAAGGGTTGATGTCCTCATATCGGCAATCGTTTTCGTCAGAACTTGAAAGGCGTTGAGTTTTCTTACCATTTCATTGTAAATAGATTCGTCAAACTCATGCATACGGAGCGTTCCGCACCCTTCACAACTCCTTGCATCTGCTCGCTTTCTGCAACGAAAATAGGAATTTCCTTTGGGGTTGTTCGTGTTCATAAGTCCCGCCCCACATCTGCCGCATTTGATTTTCCCTGCAAGCCATGTATTCTTGGCTTTGTGTTGACTGGGAAATTTCATGTTACTCATCATCTTCTTGCGACAGGCAAGCCATACATCCGAAGATACAAGTCCTTCATGGGGAGCACTAACAAGAGTGTGGTTTTTCAGGCTGGCCTTTTTGCTCTCAGATGCACCGCGCCCTGTATAGAAATAGCAGCCGTTTATCCCTGCAAAGTCTGCCGCCTCATTGACGACATCCGCTCCGTGGCCCTTGAAGTCGTAAATATCAAAAAGGTCGGCTTGCACGTAAACAGGATTTTTCAACATATGGGAAATCTGGCTTCTTGTTAATTCAATCCCATCTATAGCGATCCCCTCATCCATAAAGTAACGGATGATATCGCCAAAGGAAATATTGGGACTGGCGTACATCTCATACATCCGGCGCACATGGTCGGTGGCTTCTGGGATAGGAACCATCTTCTTTGTGCGTATGCCATCCATAATAGTAGGCTCTAGTGTGTATCCATATGGTGCTTTGCCGCTCATGTGGAAGCCTTTTCTGCACCGAGAGTGAAAAGCGTCCTGTACGCGCTTTTGAATCGTCTCTCGCTCAAGCTGTGCGAATACAATGCAGATATTCAGCATGGCTCGACCCATTGGGGTACTTGTATCAAACTTCTCTGTTGCGGAGACAAATTCTACATTGTACCGCTGGAACAATTCCATCATTCTCGCAAAGTCGATAAATTATTTTTGAGTTTATTGATCCTTGTCCCCATACTTGCTAAACACGTCGAATAGCTGGGTTTCAACTTCACGCTTCCGTTTTTCCCTGTCCTTTTGGGAAAGGATAGGCGTGAGGTTTTCAATCCGAATCGTACCGTTTCCCAAAGGTACGGTTTTGATCTCACTTTCAAATTTGATGGCATTTAGATTGTTTGCAAAACTCGATACCATTGAGCAGCTTGCCTGCTCGTCCCACCCTGTATATCTTGTCTATCTAGAGTACATCTTAGAGCCTTCAAATTGCCTCATTCAGGGCACGGGCATACGAACCGCTTGACGGTTTGTTGGAGCCCCGCGTAGTGGGGTGAGACGGAAAAGCTGGCTCAGGCGCGTCGGCTTTGCCGACCACTGGAGCGAAGCGTAGGTGGCGCGTCCCCTTTATGCCCTTCGGCTTTTTTAGGGTGATTTACAGGAGGTTCCAAACAAAACGGCGGAAACCATTGTGGCACAGGGGATACGAATTTCGCATAAAGGCTGTTTTTATTTTCGCTTATTTCGCATTAGGACCCGCAAAGCCAGTAAAACCGTTGATTTTGTGCGAAATAAAAAGGGTGTCTCACGACACCTTGCGAAATTAAAAAATGGGTAGCTTTTGAGGGCAAAAAAGATGGTTTGAGCGTACTCTCCTTGTCAAGGGAAAGGTGGAGATTTTTTGCGTCCTATGCAAAAAATACTACCAACCTTGACAACGGTAGAAGTGGTAAAATAAAAAAAGGTCTTGTGACATAAAAAGTCACAAGACCTTGAATACAAATCAGTATTTCATCTATTTTGCCATTAGCTTAGCGTACTCGTAAACACCATAATATTTGCAATCATAATATCCAATGCGCCAAGTCCGCCAAGAAGCGTATACCACGGATTGCCTTGTAGCACATAAATATGTCCCTCTTGTGCCGCTGTTGTGCTTTGGATAATGGAATCAGCCATGAAGTTTTGGACACCTACACCACCGTTTGGACTGTCCATATCTGTGCGGTCTAATAAGAGAATGACATCGGGGTCTACAGAAAGGATAAATTCTGCTCTTGCGTCAAAACCGTGTTGATCACCCCACTCGGGCAAATCATAAGCCGCTGGCAGAAAACCGAACTCATTGTAGACCATGTGGAAACGACCATCGGGTAAGAAAATAGACATACGATCTTCCCATAGCATGACAAAAAGTGCTGTGGCTTCAGAATCTTGTACCTTTTCGCGCAAATCGTTTAGTGCGGTTACTGAAGCGTCAAGGTATGTTTGTAGTTCATCTGCAATCTGTGGGAAGATTTGTTGTAAAACATAAACGTTATGTTCAAGGTCTTCAAGCAAGTTAGAGCGTGTTGAGTTTTGTGTGAGACGAATAAAAGCTGTATCTGGGTATTTCTCATCCGCTTCTGTACGCAGCTCTGCTCTTACTTCTGGGCTGGTCGTTTCACCG
>Ga0131853_10000256_pt1 | contig 95353 bp, 92 predicted proteins | sample TergutLab28metaG_FD_92764 | JGI IMG/M metagenome (GOLD analysis project Ga0131853, IMG submission 92764) | Labiotermes labralis P1 segment gut microbial communities from Petit-Saut dam, French Guiana - Lab288 P1 (version 2) (version 2) | ecosystem: Host-associated > Arthropoda: Insects >...
ATTTGCTCCAAGTCTTTTGGCCAAAAATGCTTTTCTATTTTAGCGGCAAAGTCATAATCCTTTTGCGCACGGTCTAACCACTTCTTTGCATAAACCATATCAGGCATGAAGCAACCTCCCTTTTTCTTTAATTTTATAAGGTAAACTGGATTTGTGATTTTGGAACTCGTCAAACTCATCGTATGTGTACAAAAGAAGGTCATAAGGCATAGGGAAGTCCTCACGTATAGTGCAAGAAATGTCGGCGTTCATTTCGTTTCTTCTGCCTACTATTTCTGAAACCAATACGCAAATATCAAAATCGCTGTCTTTGCTGTAATCACCCCAAGCGTAAGAGCCAAACAAGTAAACTTGGGCTTCTGGGTAATGGGCTTTTATTGTTGTGGCAATTTCGTCTAATAGTTCTTCCAAAGATTGCTCTAAGTATTCGCCGTTATATTGCTGTACTCTTGTCATTGTCCCGACACTCCTTTCCTAAACGGATAACTTCAAAATTGCATTATTTCTATTATACCACACAAGCGAACAAAAAGACACCCCTTTTTGAAATTTCGCAAAAAGGCGTATATCTCGGTTTATGCAGGGGCAAGCCATGAAAGCATTACCCCTGCGTTGCCGTGCTTTGATTATACCCCATTGGGGAACAAGATTAAAGATATTTCTTGGAGTAATGAGAAATTAACTGCCAAAGTAGTTACCTAAGAAGTTGCCAAAACAGCTATCGACTCTACCAACCACTCTGCGGAAGCCTTTCATTACTCCACAAGGTTGCTGCTGTCGTATTATTACCCAATACCCACTCGTCTGTGCCAACTACACGGCCGCCCACGTCTACGAGAAGTGCAAACATCATATTGGGTTGCAAAATACGTGCTGTTCTCGGCAAAACATTTACAAATATCCGTGGATTTTCGATTGACATAAATCCTGCGTTCACTTGACCGAAGTGCAGAATGAAGTCCACAAGGTATTCATTCGCACCAAGCCCAAGATGAACAGGAGCAAGTTCGATTACATTGTTTCTTGTGGTGGAAAGATTATCAGCTATAACAATCTCTCGACCTGTGTTGGTTGTTCCAAGTACACGATAACGTAGGTTTTGGTTATACGTGCCTGTAATCAACCTATCGGCTCTAACTGCTTCTACTGGCAATGTAGCCCTCCAATAAAAATCAGCAAGCGGAGCAGTTGATTCATTCATCATCTGCATGATTTCATAAACTACTGGCTGCCCTTGGCTCACCATTTGGGGTCCAGTTACCCTTATCGTTACAGCCATGTTTGCAGAGAAGTTGGGGTAAGTAATGCGGAAAATTTGGGATTCAAATTCAATCTCTACGTGCATCTCGTTCGGATTGATTTTGTAGAACGCTGGGGCTTGCACTTGGCGTATAATGTAACGACCAAGCGGAAGGGGCGAAGATATCTACCCGGATTTAAGATATGGCTAAAATCAATCACGCCATTATTGTCCGTTCGGAAAACGCCGACATTATGACCATTGCCGTCAAAAATCATAAACTCCACATTGAACAGCCCACGGCCTGTAATGGCATCAACGGCAGTCAAGCGAAGCCCTGCGAGTGGGTTCAGCCTTACTTCTAAAACAGCCTGTTCACCCGGTCTTACGGTTACGACATGAACATTATCGTCAGCCTGTAAGCCGTGTTCGTTTGATGTAACACGCACATGGTATACGCCCGGTGGTAAGTGATTAAGGTTAATTCGTCCTCGTGCATCAGTTACAAACAAGCCGTTTGCGGATAACTGCGGGCTGTTTGCGTGTGTGTCGGTTTGGTTGCCGTCAAGCATCTGCCCTGTTACCAAACGCCCATCAGCGTGGCGTACTTCAAACTCAATGCCTTGCAATGGTTCGTTGGTCGTGCCGTTGATTGCGATAATCAGCAAGCCCGCGGCGGGGGTGTTTTCGATTGTAACCAAGTGTTCACGCTGCCTTGCTTCTGCGTTAATAATTACCCTCGTTACTTCTTCATCAATCAAAAAGCCCGGTAAAGCACGAGTTTCACGCACATAAATCACGCCATCTTCGATAGACGGCAGATAAATAATGCCACGAGCATCAGTAATGAAGTCATGCCCGCCTGTGAGTGGGTTTACAAGCATTGTGCCGTCTGGTCTGCTGATTTGGAAAAACACGCCGCCAAGTGGCGCACGGGTTATTGAATTGATTTTGCGGATAGTTAGCTCTGCTTGCCTGTAATTCCTTACGGTTACGGTCAAATCCCTGCCTTGGATTACTTCAAAAGGCGTAGGGTCTGCCAATTGATAGCCAGCCAAAGCCCTTGTTTCAACTGCGACATACGAACCGACAGGCAAAAAGCCCAAGTTAATGCGCCCTGCGTTATCGGTTACAAACTCGAATGTGTTATCTCTTGGGTTTTGCACTCGTTCGCCGTTTTGTCGGTGAATTTCAAACACAACACCTTGGAGGGGTTGGTTTGTATCGCCGTCAATCTTGCGGAGGGTGATTTCGCCCATGCGGTAGTTACGGAAAGTGATGGTCGTATCAACCGTTGTGCCGCTTACTGTGATTATCTGTGGCTCCGCACCGATAAAGCCCGGTAATGGTCTTGTTTCGGTAATAATCCATGTTCCCGGTTGGAGTGAACCGATTGTTACCATGCCATTCGCCCCGGTTACAAACTCAAAAGAACCTGTATTGGGATTTCTTAATCTATCCCCGGTATGGCCTGTGCCGTACAGCCTTGCGACTTCAAACACAACACCTTGTAGGGGTTGGTCGTTGTTGCCGTCCAGTTTTAAGATATTCCAAACGGAGTAGCGGTAGTTATGAACTGTAAGCGTTGTCGGCTCAAAATCATTCACCACAAAGATTACAGGGTCGGCAATCTGAAAGCCCGGTAATGGACGAAGCTCACGAGCAACATATGTACCATGAGCAAGATGCGGAATACGGATAAGCCCTGCACCGTCAGTAGTCCATATGAAGCTGCCATCACGAGGATTACGCAATCTTTCTTCTACACCGCCGAAGAAATGTGCCACCTCGAATTGAACGCCCGCCAACGGTTCCCCTGTGTGTCCGTCAATCTTGCGGATTGTATAGTCAGGGTAACGATAATTACGAACGGTAATAATGTAATCTCTGTCATGTCCGACTTGAAAAACAAGAGGTTGTGCCAAGCGATAACCCGGCAATGCCCTTGTTTCTGTTGCTACATAAGAACCTGCGGGCAATTCAGGAAGCCTTATCATACCGCTATTATCGGTGATAAATTCAAAAGAGCCGTTTTGTGGGTTTCTTATGCGTTCGCCTGCGAGGGTCGTTATTTCAAATATGACACCTTGAAGCGACTCACCAGAAACGCCGTCCACCTTATGAATAACAAATGTAGCAAGACGAGGGGGTTTTCTAAATCCTCGTCATTTGTCTTTGAGCCGAATTTTCTCATTAGGTCTTGCACCCATGTTTCTGCTCTCATTTGTTGTTCGCCCCTTTGCTAAACTGGCTGACTATAAGCAGTTATGACCAGCTTTTTCAACAATACCAACCAACCCTTTAGCTGTACCAAGCATAGTAAGCAGTTGTTCTTGCTCGAATCGGCTTAACGAGCCGAAGTAGGTATTGAATTTATCTAAGAACTCGTTTGTAGGCTCACCAATTTCATTAAGTGCATTTTGTACGCCGTGCTGTTGCATTGTGATTTCAATCTTAGACAAATACTTTGATGTAAGGTTGAATATGTTTTTATTTCTTTCATGGAAAACACCAATTTTTTGAACGACATTCAACAGGCTGTCAATGTGAAAATCCTTAACTTTATAGCTATCCACAATGTCGTGGACAGTTGCATAATAAAGCCGTTGGCTAAACTCAATGTATTCAGGATTTGATTTATCAATCTCCATGCTTTCAACCATTTCGTACCCACGATTTTCAGACTCGTCCAAACCCTCGTCCTCATAATAGTGTAGTTTCCCAAACCTCTCTGCTAAAGCAAGCTCAGTAAGCCCATAATCATTCTCTATTCGGCTTAGTTCAGCGAAACAATGGAAGCCATCAAGGAATTTATCTCTTGTGATGCCAAGGAGCTTGCAACAATTTTTGAAAAGGGGCTCCTCGCCAACACCTAACCACTCAAAAACTTCGTAGATTTGCTCTGCGTTTTCCATAGTTAAATGTCGGTCAAGGAAATTCCTAAAATACTTTTTACTGTTGAAATACATACGATACCCTCCCTATAAGCAGTCATGCCCTGCAAGTTCTATAATTTTTACGAGCTGTTTTGCTGTGCCTGCCAACGAGAGCAAGGCATCTTTTTCATCAGAGCCGAGAAGTTTGTAAAATTTATCAAATCTCTCGTGAAACTCGTCCGTAACTTCGCCATACACATCAACGGCTTCTGCAATTTTGTATTCTGCCATTGTTTTTTCGATTAACAGCATTGCATCAGAAACATTTTTGTAAAAGCCTTTGCCGTTGCTGTAAAACGAAGCCATGCCGATTGCTGTAAAACCGTCATAGGTGTCAATCACTTCAATGTTGATGAAGTTGTCCTTAGCATCAGCTAAAAGTGCTTTGATTACCTCGCTTGGGTTGTTTCCCATTAGTATGAAAGCCTTTTTGTTGCCATTTGGATATGTTCCAATCACTACATATTTGTTCATAGTGCTTGTCCTCCTTTTATTCTATTTTTTAGCGACCGTAGCCGCTTGGTGCTTGCGATATGCCTTTCTGATTGCAAAATACAAAGGCTAAAAATGACATGGAAATAGGACTAAGCCTTGAAGCAATCGACTTCAAATAGGACTTAGCCTGTTTCTATGAATGGTGAATTTTGTATTGAATTTTTTTGAATTGTTGATTGAGGATTTCCATGATACAATGGAAAGATACTTAATGAGATGTGTGCTGATTTTATGGTAGTTAAATTCACTGGTTTGCGCCGATGTCAGTAATAAGTTTTACGACATTTTCGTCTACACAAGCGAGAACGCCGGTAAAGCCGCTGCCAGCTGCTGTAAAGATAAAACTAAAATATTTTTTAGTTGCAAAGCATCCTGACTATACACATGCCACCGTAGTTTTTTATTTTATAATCTAACTCAAAGTTACTAATAACATCGATAAAGGTATTTTCTTATGATTCAATTCCCAAGTCACAAGTTCGGACTGTACTGCCTGCGAAGAAAAAATTCAAAATGGGTCTGCGCCCTTCAACTTAACCTCAAGTTTCGTACTGCCATGCACCACTACCGATTCAATGAAAGTATCAACAAGGTGCTGATTCAAAGATTGGGTATTTATAATCTCATCAAGAAGCGGCTTAACATCATGGCCGCTCTTTATCATTCTTGGGGTAGGCGCAAAATCCAATGAATGAACTTGCAGCTTGAGTGTATCCATTTCTTCGGTGTAGTCTGCTATCTGTTTATTGCAGTTATCCCTATTTGCAAAATATTCATCCTTGGTTTTTTTGCCGTCTTTATAGCGTTCGTAGTGCTCCTGCCTTATTGTTGTAAGCCGTAGTATTTTGGTTTCCAGCTCTACAATGGCGCTTCCGATACTTGCCTTTTTTGATGCTATATCGGAGTCAGCAACAACACATTTCTCCTTACATAGTTTCTCGACATCAGCAAGCAAACATACATAATTCAAAATTGCGCTTAAAGCTGCCTCATCTATCAGCATCTCATCTACAGGCTCTGCAATGCAGCCGGAAGAGTGTAGAACTTGCGGTGTAGTGCAGATATAGCTAGGGCTTTTGCCTCTGCTGCGCCGCATAATGTAACCGCATACGCCGCATCGCACTTTATTTTTAAAATACCACGGCTTTTGCGGCGACTTTGCTCTTGGAGCACGTACAAGCATCTTTTGTGCCGACTCGTATTCTGCTCCGGTAACTATAGCAGGGTGAGCATCATAAATAACAGTCCAGCGCTCCTTCGGAATTGCCACTTCTGCACCGCCAACCATTCTCCGCTCACGTTTATTAGCCACAGCAGCACCTGTGTAACATTCTTGTTCCACTACTTCCCTGATGTCGCAAGCCCTCCAAAAAGAGCCTATCAAACTATCTCGTTTCCAGTCCTTGCCGCCGAATTCTTCAGCCTTATAAAGACTTCTCGGCGGTATTCCCCAGCCATTAAGCGACAATGCAATATTTTTTGCTCGTTTACCTTCGGCCGCCAATTTAAAGATTAAGCGCACTATTTCGGCGGAAGCATCGTCAATTTCCAACTTATTTTTGTTAGCAGACGATTTTTTGTATCCGTAAACAGGCACAGCGCCGGCAAACTCTCCTCTGCGTTTTTTGGAGTTAAGGCCATCCTTTGACTTCATAGACAGGTCTTTGCTGTACAGGTCGTTCATCAGACTTTTGAAAGCTATGTCAATACTGTCAGCATTTCTTTTGTCGCTGTCAAAATTATCGTTGACTGACAGAAACCTAACACCAAAGAAAGGCAGTATCTGTTCCAAAAAGTTGCCGACTTCGATATAGCTTCGCCCAAAGCGCGAAAAATCCTTAACGATAATGCACTTTATCTTGCCCGCTTTAACCTTGTCAAGCATTTCAGCAACGGCAGGACGGTTAAAGTTGGTGCCGGAATAACCATCATCCGCAAACTCAATTCGTCTATATTTTGATAATTCTGAATTCTTATCTAAAAATGAATTAAGCAAATCCCGTTGGTTTTTTACGCTGTTACTTACTTTTGTTATGCCGATATTTTCATCTTCATTAGATACACGAATATATAGGGCAATTGACGGAACTTGATTGCTTGTAGATAATAACATCATTTTATTGTTAAGCACTGACAATCACCTTCCCTTAGCCATCTTCCATCCTATCTGCATAATCCAATCTCATCACGAAAGCCAAATACAATATTAATATTGTTCCGCTCTGATATGCTGATATGGTCAATTAGTGCCGCCAGCATATCTTTTGTTAATTCGCTCTGATTGGAAAATTGTGATGCAGCCGGAACCCACTTGTTTTCATTCACACAGTATGGACTGCGGGCGGTAAGTACAACTTCCAGCTCCTCGGCTTTTTGACTCAATGTTTCTCTTTCACGTATAAACTTCTTCTTTGCAAAGATATATTCGTCCTGCGTAAATACCCCATCCGCAAAGTCGTCATATAAGGATTGCAGCAGCGAATCCAGTCTTGCAATTTTGTATTGGGTCTCTGTCACCCGCTTAGTGATTGCCACCTTCTTTGATTCAGCATTATTGCCGGATTGGATTTCGCTAATCAACGACACCATATCGGTACACAAGTCCATCTGAGCTTTTATTGCCGCCCAAACAACCGCTTTCAGCATTTCTTCTGTAATGTATTTTCTTACACCCTTACACCCTTGCTCTTTAAGCTGCTCGTATCTTTGGCACACATAGACATACCGAACCTTTTTTGAGCCATCAGCTCCAGCCTTGCTCGTTTCTTTGTCCCGCACCAGATTGCTTCCGCAATCTGCGCAGCGCACAATGCCGCGGAAGATATTATCAGCGTTGTTATGATGGCTGTTGCAATTGTTATTATGATTGCCACTACTTGCATGTGAAGAAGCGCTCCTTGCATGATATGCTGCGCTGATACCTTCCATAATGCTGCCAACAGCCTCAAAAACACTTTTTTCAATTATAGCTTCGTGAGAATCGTGAATAATAATCCATTCATCCGCAGTAGTTCGCCTTCTGTCCTTCATTCCCCTGTATAAACGCTGCTTGGTTTTGCCTTGCGATAGACAACCTATATATACATGATTTTTCAGTATTGATTTAATTGTCTGCTGTTGCCACAGCACATTGGCATGGCATTTGTTTTTCAGTATGCCTTTTTCATATCTATAGCGGTTTGGGGCGTGTATGCCTATATCGTTAAGCCTGCGAGCTATAGCGATATTGCTTAACCCATCCAACTTCCAATTGAAAATATCGCGGACAATAGATGATGTTTCTACATCAATAATCAGTTTAGTCTTATCGAAAGGCGACTTCATATATCCATAGGCAGCATGAAGCCCGATAAAATCTCCTCTGCGCTGACGTATTTCCACAGACGACGATGTTTTGCATGAAATGTCCTTAGCATAAACGTCGTCCATCAGGCTTCTTAGCGACATTAACAAGCCATCATATCCGGATACAAAATCAGCAGCTTGATTGTCGTAGTTGTCATTAACCGATATAAACCTTGTCCCTGTAAACGGAAAGATTTTTTCAAGATAATCGCCTGTTTCGATATAGCTGCGGCCAAATCTTGATAAATCTTTTACAACAATACAATCAATATCACCGTGCTTTACAGCATTCATCATATCTATAAAGCCCTTGCGGTAAAAGTTTGTGCCCGTGTGTGCATTATCTTGATAAACGGTGCATAGATGCAGATGCGGCTGCGCTTCAATATATCCCTTTACAATCTCTATCTGGCTTTCGATTGTGTCTTTACGTCCTTTTCCGCTGTCTTCAACTGATAATCTGGCGTATATGGCAGTTTTGTATATCTTTATTGTTTTGTCTGTCAGTTGTTTGGGGTCTTTAATATGAACTGTTCCTGTATTTTTTCTGCTTTTACGTGCCATAAGCAGCCACCCCGGATGCATTAGCGAGCAGCAACGCACTTTTTGCGTCGCGACCAGCCCCATTTTCAGCCGTGCGGGTATAACTTAAAGCTCTTTCAAACTGATTTTGATACCTAAACTTTATCTCCAGCCTGTTTTTTTCGCCGACAAAGATTTGCTCCACCAGTTTGACAAGTATAGACCGATTGAGAGATTTTATATTACTAAACCGCTTGAAATATTCCATCCACTGATATTTGCAGATGCTGTTGTTAAAAATATCTGCCAGTTCTTCATTAAGTAACTCTATAACTCGCTTGGCTTCATCACATCTACGGGAAAAGTTAGTTTTATATGTTTCAAACTCATCGTTGTCTACTATGCCGTCCTGCAAATCCTCGTATAGCTTAGTAATGCGTACTTGGTATTTTAGCAGCTCTTTTTCTTTGGCAGTGATTTGACCTTCTATCTTTATTGCATCACGCCTTTTCATGGGCATGGTTTCAATAAACTCCAGTATCTCACCCATCTGAACTACACAATCTATGTGGATGCGTATTGACTGCAAAACTGATGCTTCAAGAAGCTTTTCGCTAATGTTATGCGGGCTGCAAGCCTTGGTTGCTTCGCCAGCGTCACTTGCGGTTCCTTTTACCTTGCTTTGCCGATTTGTAACACAGACATAGTAAGCATATTTCTTGCCTCCTGCAGGAACCAGTTTGCGAACCATGTTCTGACTACAATCCCTGCATTTTACTAATCCCGAAAACAGATAAACCGAATCTTTAACCGGCGATATTCTGGTATCGTTTCTTAGTAGTTCTGCGATTAAAAAAAAATCTTCCCGAGATACTATAGGTTCGTGCGTACCCTCCACACGAATCCATTCATTTTTTTGTATATTTTCTCTTTTTTTAACTTTAAGGCTTTTCGAGATACGCTTGCCTTGTTCTAAAACCCCAAGATAAACTTCATTAACTAAAATACGCCCTACAGCAACTGCCGACCACATGGCTCTTGATTTGGTTTTGAATGGTGTCGAGACCTTCATGCCCTTTTCTTTCTTGTACTCATGCGGCGATAAAATGCCCATATCATTTAGACGATTAGCAATGCCTTGATTACTCATGCCTTCAATTCGCCATCTGAAAATATCTCTTACCACATCAGCGGCAAAATCATCAATAATCAATTTGTTTCGATTTTCTTCGCTTTTAACATAACCATATGCAGCAAAAGCACCAATGAATTGACCCTTTTCTCGTTTGGAGTCCAAATGGCTTCGTATTTTGATTGAGGTATCGCGAGCTTGAACATCGTTCATAAGATTTTTAAACGGCAGTGTAATACTGTCAAAGGTATTTCTTGCTGCTATTGAGTCAAAAAAATCATTAATGGCTATAAACCTAACACCCATGAAGGGGAATATTTGTTCAATATATCTGCCTGTTTCAATCCAGTTGCGGCCAAAACGCGATAAGTCTTTGACGATAATGCAGTCAATAAGCCCGGCTTTAACATCGTCCACCATGGCAATAAAGTCCGGGCGATTAAAGTCTGTACCGCTGTATCCGTCATCCACTCGCTCAGAACGTATTATAATATCAGGATGTGTTGCGGCGTAATCTTTAATCAAGGCTTTTTGGTTTACGATAGAATCGCTTTCTGCCTTGTCGCCATCTTCACGGCTTAAGCGTACGTAGATACAAGCATTCCACATCTTTGTCAACGATGTTATTTCAGATACGACGGCGGTATTTGCCGTGGTAACAGGATTTTGCTTGGTTGTTCCAATAATTGCAGACACAAAAACAGCTCCTTCCATTGATTTGTAGCCAGCAAACCAATAAAAAGAGTTTCACAAAATTGTCCGTATGTTTTTGAGGTTTGCTTTATAACCGCATCCGGTTTAATGTTATTGCATAGACAGAAGATAGCTTTTTAACTTATCTTCCAAGGTCTCCTCGGTGTCTGCAAAAGTAACCTTGACAAGCGCCTTACCGCATTTGTACAAGTAGGGATTCTTAATTTGTTTAATGAAATCAATTATCCTTTCCTCTTTTGATAGGTTGCTATTGATTATTACACAATTTATATCAATAATTTCCGAAGGGTTAATATTTCGTATGTCCATGCCTCGCATCGTTTCAAAATCATAGGTTGTAATATTCACAGCAACTCTCCTTTGATATACCAATTAAAAGAATATATGATGCTCATAACTCGTACTATTACGTAAGCGTCAAATAAAAATAGCACTCCCGTATAATGAACATACGTGAGTGCTATTTTATAAAATTAACCTATAAGGCCATACTTTTTAGGGATAACTGGCCGGTAAATCATTGTGCGGGCTATCGCTGTTGCTGCCTGCCGCGGAATGCATATCATAGCCCAAATGCTCTTCCGTCTCAGATTCAAGCATCTTTTCTAAAATATCCGTAAAGAGCGTCTTGAGTTTTGATGTTATATCCGCTGACGTTTCACAATACTCACACAACATGGCCATTAATTCCATTTCGCTTTCGCCCAATCATGTCATGTTGTATCTACCCTTTGAATTTAATATGGATATTGTTACCATTTTCTTGGCCGAAAGTACGCTTTACTGATAACTGCTCTTCATTAAAACTCCGTTGCCCGATACTTCCACATGTAAAACAATCGCAGGTATAATCACGCTATCCCCATACCCCAAAACGCCTTCATAACCATTATAACGCAACATCAAACTACCCTCTATACAAGTAAATATACTCATATCTTCGCCGCTTAACTGCATTTGGAAGCTTGCACTTATATCATATTTTTCTATAGTAAAATACGGTGTAGACACAAATTGCGTCAGGTTCCCTTTCTTTGTGCCAATAATAGGATTAGGTATTTCAGCTAAATTGATTACGTCAAGGGATTTGTCTATATGCAGTTCTCTGGGTTTGCCGTCCAGGCCCAATCTGTCATAATCATATATTCTGTAAGTGATATCAGATGTTTGCTGGACTTCTAAAATCGTAATATTTTTCGTTATTGCATGAACCAAACCTGCAGGAATGTAAAAAAAGTCACCTTTTTTTACATCTGTGTAATTTAAAAAATCCCCAATTTGATTGTTGTCTATTATTTTTTTAAGATGCTCTTTGTCTTTTATCCCTTTAAGTCCTATAATCAACTTGCTGTCTTTGGGCGCTTCCAACACATACCAGCATTCTGTCTTGCCGAAGGGCTTCCTCTCTGCTTTGTTTGCATATTCGTCGTCCGGATGCACTTGTATGGACAAATCATCTTCTGCCGTTATTATTTTTACAAGCAGAGGAAATTCATTTAGTTTGGATATTTTTTCTCCCATAATATCAGGGTTTTTAAGCAAATCTTTCAGAGTGCCTTTGCTGCCTATGACCTTATTATTTTCATGAATCTCCCAGCTTTCGCCTATCTTGCTGCCCGGTATGCTGCGGTTAAACATCGTTTTTAAGCCTTCTCCGCCCCATATCATTTCTTTATATTCAGGCTCTAATCTTATTGGCTTTTCCATATTTCTCCTTAAAGTATATGTTATATTATATTAAATTGGCCGTAAAGCCTTATATCGTCAGAACTTGCCCCTATTATAACCCTAAATAATCCCGGCTCTATAACCCATTCAAAATTGCGGTTCAGCAGGCGCATCTCTTTAAATCCTAAAGTAAATGTCACGGTTTTGCGCTCTTTTGGTTCTAAACAGACTCGTTCAAAACCTTTCAGCTCTTTCCTGGGGGTAACAACAGATGTCCATACATCGTTTAAATATAACTGCGGGACTTCTTCCCCTGCAATTTCCCCTGTATTTACAACATCAAAGCTTATTTTGATTTCTTCATTTTTTAAAATACTCTCCGAAGACAGTCTTAGATTTTCGTATTCAAATGTTGTATAGCTAAGTCCGTGGCCGAAATGGAAAAGAGGTTGATAGTCCATCTCTACATATCTCAACCCTCCTGCCGGCTTGCGGTTGTAATGCACAGGAATTTGTCCGACGGTTTTTGGGAATGAAAAAGGCAAACGCCCCGCAGGATTAATGTCACCAAAAATAGCTTCTGCCATGGCTATACCGCCCATTTGTCCCGGAAACCAAGCTTCTAAAATAGCTGAAATATGCTCGTTTTCCCATCTTAAAGACAGTGGCCTTCCATTTTGCAGCACAAGAACAACAGGCGTACCTGTCGCATATATATTTTTTACTAATTCAAGCTGGCGGCCGGGCAAGTTAAGGTCAGAGCGGTCAAGATTTTCGCCTGATGTCTGTTCAGAATCACCAACTGCAACTATGGCTACATCAGAATTTTTAGCAAGCTCGATAGCTTCCGTCATATCAATATCACCTATGCTGTGCCCAAAGATAACCCTGCCGCCGCGGGCTTTATTGCGAAATTCTACTTTTATGTCATATTCTTTGCCTTTTTCAAGCTTAAAGGGCGCAAGTCTTATTGTGTCAGTATCCATAATTAAAATATCGTCAATAAATAACTTCATACTGTCCATCGTGCTAATACCAACATAATTTTCCGAATCTTCAAGCGGAATTAATTTCCCTGTCCATCTGATTGAATATTTGTTGGCATTTATCCCTCTTGCAGGCGGAGAAAACCACCAATTAAACTCAATTTTTTCATCAATTCGGGTCAAATCAGCTTCTTTGTTCATGTTTGAATCGTTAAAATATTCACCTTTTAAGCCCGGCTGTCCGTCATGCGTCATCAAAACACTGCTGTCAAAAGCTTCTATGACATCGTTAAGGATATTGCAGCCTTGGGCATAACGCACTGTTGTATTTGATGACGCAAGTTCTTTAATGCCATCCAAAAGTGTTATAATCTCTTCTTTTTTATATGGGCCTGTATAATCACCAAGGCGCGGTTCGTCCGCACTTGGACCAATTACGGCAATAGATTTTATGTCTTTTTTAAGAGGAAGAAGCCCATTGCTGTTTTTTAACAAAGTCATAGATTTTCTGGCAACATTTAATGCTATATCCAAATTTTCTTTAGAGCGTGCTGTTTTTTCAAAGAGCGAAGGGTCTGTATAAGCATTTTCAAATAATCCCAACAAAAATTTAATACGCAAAACTCTGCTTACGGCTAAATTTATTGTTTCTTCAGGCATCTCTCCTAAAGTTACAAGGTCTATCAGCGTTTCTTGGTAATAATCATGCGAAAAATCATAGAATTGCATATCAACTCCCGCCGTCATGCCCATTTTCAAAGCTTCTCTGTAGCTGTCCGCAACAAAATGCGAATAATGCAGCATAGCAACCGCTGTCATATCCGAGCGCACAAAGCCTTTCATTCCAAGCTTATTACGCAAAATGTCCGTTAACATTTCACGGTCTCCTGCGCAAGGTATGCCGTCAATTGAGGCATAAGAACACATGGTATTTAATGCCCCTGCTTCAAATGCCGCTTCAAAGATTGGTAAGCAATATGCGTAATGCTCGTGCCTACCCATTGCTGCCGGCGCACAATTTATGCCGCCTGTTGGTTGTCCATAACCGGAAAAATGCTTGGGTTCTGCAACTATTCGGTCAGGTTTTGAAACATCATCACCCTGCAAGCCTTTAATCATCTCTCTTGCAAAAGCAGAAGAAAGATATGTATCCTCTCCATACCCTTCCTCAACCCTGCCCCATCTTGGGTCACGTGCAAGGTCAAGTACAGGTGAAAAACTTTCGTGTATACCCAAGCTCCGCACTTCTTTTGCAATGCCATGCCCTTGATTATTAGCAAGTTTTGGCTCCCATGTAGCAGCAAGGGAAATTTGCTGAGGAAAAATCGTGCAACCTTCCCTGTGAAGACCATGCAAAGCTTCTTCAGAAATTAATACAGGTATTCCCAAGCGGCTGTTTTTGATTACATGTTCTTGTATTGCGTTGTTAAGCTCTGCTGTAGAATCCCTGCTTTGTATGCATCCAATGCCCAGATTTTTTGTAATCTTTAAAATTTTATCATTGTCAAGAGACGCTGTTCCGTTTTTATCCCTGTTAACAAAGTCATTAACAGCATACATGTCCAATTGCCGAACCTTTTCTTCAAGTGTCATTCTGCTGATTAAATCAGCTATCCTATTGTTTATGTTCTGTTTGCTGTCCTTGTAAATTGGGGTCTCCATATTTTTCCTCACCTCGTTAATCACTTTGCATCCACGGCATTTTTTGCCATTACTATGCATCCTGTTATTCCTGCGTTATCTCCCAGTTTGGGCGGCACAATAAACTTTTCTGTATCAGGCAAATTTACATAGTTATTCATTAGTTTTTTTAGCTCACTTCTGGTCATTTCAAACAGATGTTCTTGTTTCATTACGCCGCCACCTAACACAATTCTTTCGGGGCTTAGGATAAGAATATAGTTCATTAATGCCTGTGCAAGATAATATGCTTGTATTTCCCAGGCTTTATGGTCTAAAGGAAGTTCGTATGCCTTTTTGCCCCATCTCTTTTCAATAGCAGGGCCTGCCGCCAAACCTTCAAAACAGTCTTTATGATATGGACAAAAACCCTCGTAATCATCTTTATCATGGCGTTTTAACAGAATATGCCCCATCTCGGGATGACTTAAGCCCTCAAGCAAATTGTTTTTAACTATAACACCGCCGCCAATTCCTGTTCCCACTGTCAGATAAATAAAATTTTTAAGCCCTCTTGCCGCCCCATAATAAAGCTCTCCCGCAGCAGCAGCGTTGACATCAGTCGTAAAAACAATCGGTATGTCATAGCGTTTTTTAATAGTCCCTACAAAATCAAAATTTGCCCAACCCGGCTTCGGTGTTTCGGTTATATGTCCGTATGTCGGTGATTGTTTGTTTATATCAATCGGTCCGAAAGAGCCTATTCCCATAGCTAAAATTTCATATTTTTCAAAAAATTCAAAGACTTTCGAAAGTGTTTCTTTGGGGCTTGTTGTGGGAATACTGACTTTTTGTGTAATCATCAAATCTTTATCCGCAACAGCACAAATAAATTTTGTACCGCCGGATTCTATAGCCGCATAATACATATCATACTCCTTATTAATAGTTCTGTTTGTATTAATACTTTTCAGATGACAGCGAAAACGGCAACTGTTCTTTTTCGTATTTTTTATAAACAGGCGCTAAAGCTATTGTAAAATCAAGATTTCCGCCGCATATTATATCTTTGTGTTCGATAAATAGTTTGCTATAGTTTTCTCCATTAAAACTTATGTTTTTAACAAAGTTTGCATGTACTGCATTTTGAAAAGCATTTATTACAAATTGTCCGCCATTAGGAAGATTAATTTTAACCTCATCAAATATAGGAATGCCTAAAACATATTCTCCGGAACCCGGTGTTACCGGATAAAAACCCATCGAACTAAAAATATACCAACCCGACATGCTTCCGTTATCCTCATCACCCGGAAAGCCTTCATATCCTGCATTAAACAGATTTAACATCATTTGTTTCAGCACAACCTGCGAACTCGCAGGCTGTCCGACATAATTAAAAAGATAAGGTATATGGAAACTTGGCTGGTTGGATATTCCTGCCTGCCCAAAATTAATTGCCGCAACTTCGCTCATTTCGTGTATTTCGTGCCCATAACCCAAAACATCGAAATCCGTTGTTATATTATACAATTCTGTCAGTTTATCAAAAAATATTTCTTTACTGCCATATGCATTTATCAAGCCCTGAAAGTCGTGATATACAGCAAAGCTGTTTTGCCATGCGCTTCCTTCCGCATAATCAAGCCCCCAGCTAAATTGGTTAAATTCTTTTCTAAAATTCCCGTCTTTATCTTTAGCCCGCATAAATCCTGTTTCTATATCAAAAATATTAATATAGTTAAGAGATTGTTTTTTGTAAAATTTCTCTGTTTCTTCATCCCCAACTGTTTTTGCAACTTGAGATATACAAAAATCGCTATATGCATAGTCCTGCGTGTGGTTGCAGCTCTCATGATAATCCAAAGGAACATAGCCGTATTTCAGATAATCCTTGGTTCCTCTGCGTCCATAATTTTCATCTTCGCTCTGTGTTGTGGCAGACGCCAGCATAGCTTCGAGCATTTCAGGCATTAATTCCGGCGCTATCCCTTTTATTGCTGCATCTGCAAGAAGTCCGTCAATCAAAGTTCCCGGCATCAGCCCCCGCTCATCCGGCGACAACCATTTTGGCAAAAAACCTGTGTGCCTAAAAGAATTTAGAAATCCTTGTATCATTTCTTTATATTCTTCAGGAATGATTATAGAATATAACGGATATACTGTCCTAAAAGTGTCCCAAAATCCATTGTTTGTATACAAAATCCCTTCTTTTGCCGTTCTACTTTTTGTATCATAATGTATGGGTTTTTCATTTTTATCAATTTCATAAAACTTCTGAGGAAACAGAAACATCCTGTACAAACAATTGTAAAATGTTTTGATTTGTTCAAAATCTGTATGTTTCACTTCAATTTTATTCAGATAATATTCCCATTTTTTAGCAGTATTGTCTTTTAATTCATCAAAAGTTAGTTTGCAGTCACGCCCTAAATTAAGTTCAGCTTGTTCGTAACTTATAAAAGATGTTGCCAAACTTACTTCCAGTATATTTATATCTTCAAATCGAAGAAACAACGACTGCTCCTTTTTTGACGTTTTATCATCAACAACAGGTGCGCTGAATTTAAAGGCAAAATACATTTTAAAATCAGGGTCAATGCATCCGGCAAAATTGGATATATGTCCTGTCAGGCGGGTTTTGTCGTTATTAAACTTTATGTTGTAAATCCCATTAAAACCTCTAAATAATAATGCATTTTTTGTAGTTTTCGGATAAGATATCCGCAGTTTTGCACCATAAATGCTTGGCGTAAGCTCGCTTGTAATGCTATATCGCATCTGTTTTATTTTTAAATAATGCGGCTTAAATACAGCTTCTTCGGGGCGGTATGAGCTTGCGGTGTGAAATATTGAGCTATGCTTCACATCAAGCTCCCCGGTAATAGGCGTTAACAGGAAGTGCTGAAAATCTCCCATCCAAGGGCTTGGTTGATGCGTCAACCTAAAACCGTCAAAATTGCGGTCTTTTGGGTGAAAAAACCAGCTTCCGCGGTCATTTGCAGTTTGCGCAACAAAATAATTCATTCCAAAAGGATGCGCAGTGTACGGCAAGGTATTTCCGTTTGAATAATTGTATTGACTTGCCGTACCTTGTCTTGTATCAATTAAATCAAGCATGTAGTTTAACCCCCGTTTTAAATCTTAACAGTTGTCAATAAAGTTTTTAACCGCTCCGATTAAATTTGCGTCATTGCCATACTTGCAAGGTTTTAAATTTATCGTGAAATCTTTTACATGAGAATCTATCAACAAATTATTTACACGATTTTCTAATTCCTGAATAATCTCTTTGTTTGCCGCTATTCCACCGCCTATTATAATTGCTTCGGGGTCATAACCTATTTGCAGGTTAAACAGTCCTATGCTAAGATATTTATAGAAAGTTTCGGCTTCTTCCTTTGCTGTTTTATCGCCTTGTTTCATCAGATTAATTATGTCTGTACCGCTGTAAGTCCCCGCAGAAACTCCTATTTTTTTGCAATATCGATTTGCCATATTAACAGCCGAACCAAGGTCACTTAAGGTTTTCCCTTCTTTCCCGTCCGGATTTAAAATCATAAAGCCCCATTCACCGCCATAAAGATGCGCACCATACCGTATTTTGCCGCCAACAACAACAGAGCCTCCAACGCCTGTTCCCACAACAACAAACAGTATATCTTTTAAATCTTTTGCAGCTCCTGCCCAAACTTCTGCAAGTGCGGCACAATTAGCATCATTTTCCATCGCGGCAGGCAATCCCAACAAATCTTCGATATCTTTTATTATCAGAAAATTATGTATATATGGAATTGCAGAGTACCCAACAATCTGTCCTGACGCTTGTTCAACGCAACCGGGGAAACTAAAAGCCGCCCCGGCCAGTTGATATTTTTGCTCAAATTTTCTTTTTATTATTAATAGTTCCGTTTTTGCATCCTCCCAGGTCTTTGGCGTGGGAAAACTCGAAACCCCTTCCGCAAGCCGATTACCTGACCATACAGAATATTTAATGCTTGTTCCGCCAAAGTCAAATGTTAGTAAATCCATATATTTCGCCCCTATTTGCCTTTCCAAATATAACTTACAATTTCTGCCGGTTTAAGAATATTACCAATTGTTTCTTCTGTTTTTTCTTCCAACAGACTGCAAACACTTGGTTCATGTCCTTGTATTTTAAAATCAAGCGGCTGGTTTAACAATGTTAGGTTATATCCTCGTGTAATAATTTCAGAGCTGTATTCTTTTCGTTTCATTGCGGTAAGGGCAAAGCCATCTCCGTTTAGTTCAATGAATCTGTAAGCACAAGGCAATTCACCCCAATGTATATCAGTTTGATACGCACTAAAAGGAATTTGTCGGCTTTTTGCATCATGATAAGCTTTTAGACGGCTTTTTTCATTTGCGCCATGGAATGCAATTGCATATTCGACTGTGTTTTCTCCCAGACACTGCGCCTCAGGCGTTGGAAAATATCCCCAATCTCCTAGTTCGCCTGTACCCCTGTGAAGTGTAACTGCTATAGTTCCTCGGTTTTTTAACAATTCATATTCATTTAAACCAAAATTTGAAACTACAACACCATGTTTTTCATCATATATACCGCAAAATGCATGTTGATGCTGTGGGTTAGTAGGGTTTGTCCAACTTGCCGCTACGTCATTCGGACGCATTACTGTTTCAAAAATACTGTCTGCTACATGAAAGTTAGATTTTATTTCGCTTGGAAACAAAACTCTAATTCTGTGGTCTTTTATTTGATTATCAAAAGTTGTTTTAAACCGCAGCTGTCTGCTACCTTCTTCCAAAATTATTTCAGTTTTTAAGGTCAGCGGAGCAAGCTTATTATGTCTTTTAGATTTTCTTTGCCTAAACTCAAACATAGCCGCTTGCTCTGCTTGCAGAGTTTCTTCGGCAGAAACAGGCAGTATCATAGTCGTTTCCAAACTTACTGTTGTTCTTGTTGAAGTTTTAATAATTTTGCCTATGTTTGTATCAAATTCAGTAGAATAAATGGCTTCTGTGTCATAAGGCTGTTTAAAAATATATTCATTGCCCACATCACCCACATTTTCAAAGATAAGCAGGTCTTTGTAAATAAGACCTGTCTCTTTATTTAAGACATCTACAGTACCATTTTTATTAATTTTTGCCGTTAAAAACTCATTTTCCAGAACATCTGCAATTTTTGCGGATATTTCATTTTCTCCCTTAATCAGCGCATATGTAGCCCAAGACATTGGCGGCATTTCTTTAACAAGCAGTCTTATAGTCACAAATCTACCCATAAAGGGCTGCCGAAACTTATCTTTTGGCAGGTCATACCCAAATTTTACCTCTTGCTTAACAATATCAAAGGCAACTAACTTGCCATGCTCGTCTAAAACATTAAAACTCGGAAAAGCTTTTTCCTTTAAACTGCGATATCCTACAGGCGGCCACATCTGTGAAAAGGGGATTCTGTCAATCTCAATCTCTATATCTATAGTACCTGTTTTACTACTTCCACTTGTGTTAAATACCACAAAAGTTTTGCTGCCTTTGTTAAATTTTGATGTATCTATTTTTGACACAAGCACAGCCGCCGCTTCATCTGCAATATATTTCCCTATTTCGTAGGCTTCTTTAAAGCGTGTCACCATTCCTTCATGCACATCATCCAAACTACATCCGCAAATACTGTCATGCGGGTGGTTCTGCATATATTTTTTCCAAGCATAGCGCAATTCTGCATGTGGATAAGATTCTTTGGTTTTATACGCCATAACCGCAAGCGGTTCTGCAATATTTTCTAATTGCTTAGAAACCTTGGTATTCCATTGTTTTAAATATATCCTGGAAGATGCGCAGTTCGCCAAAGTATACCAGCCTTCTGTTTCTTGGCTTTTTAGCTCTCCTGACACTGTTCCAAGGTCTTGCGGCAATTCGGCGCGCATTTCTTTTATATAACTATCAAAATCAGTGTGAACAAATTCTGTATTTGGATATAGCTTGCGTGCAATATGTATTGCCGCCGTCAAATCTCTTTGTACAGGCTGATGGTCACATCCGTTCATCATCAACAAATGTCTGGTAGAGGCATAAACTTTGGCATCCGCAAGCTTTTTGTCCCAAAAAATCTTAGCATCTTCTTCTTTAGCCGGAATTTCATTACCATTTGAATACCAATTAGCAAATAATATACCTAAAGTTTCGCTTCCATCTGCTCCTATCCATTTCATTTCAGAATAAGGAGAGGTAAATTTTTGCTCCGAAAGACTTGTTTTTGTATCAATTTCAGTATTAATTTGAGATTCCTGCAAACCTTGAGTTTCACTGTTTTTTATAAAGCCGGTTGGCTTAACGCCGCGGCCATACGCCGCAACATCAAGATTCATCTTTTTCATCATCTGCGGAATCTGAGCAGGCAGACCAAAAGTATCGGGAAAATACCCCAATCTTACAGGTTCTCCCCAATGCTTGCTTTCATCAAAACCAATAAGAGCATTACGTACATTTGACTCAGGGCTTGTCAAAAAAACATCTTGCAGTATATAAAATGGCCCTATTTTTAGTTTTCCGTTTTGCACATATTTTTTTATAATTTCTCTTTTTTCAGGCTTTACAGCCAAATAATCATCAAGTCCTATCGTTTGCCCATCCAAATGAAAGCTATGAAATTCCGGGTCTGTTTCAAAAATTTCTAACAGAACATCAAATAATTCCACAAGCCTCATATTGTGCGCTTGATAAGGCAAATACCACTCTCTGTCCCAATGTGTATGCGAAATAATATGCACTTTTTGTTTCATTTTTTAATCCTCACTAATTCTTTACTCTGATATCAAAATAATCCATTACAAGTTCGCAAAACATCATATTTGCCCAAGAAAACCACTCTCTGGTATATTTTCTTGGGTCATTTACATGAAAACTTTCATGCATAAGGTTGGTTCCGGCATCACAGGCAACCAGTTGGTTTAAAATTCTTTCTTTTTCATTTTTATCGTCAGTTGTTAGACCTTGCATCGCCAAGGCAATAGGCCATACATGCATATCAGGCGTATGCGGGCTGCCTATGCCTTTTGCATATGCTCCTTCAAAATAAAATGGATTTTCTGTTGATAAAATAGTTCTGCGTGTAGCCTGATAAATTGCATCATCTTTTTGCAAATATCCTAAGTATGGCGCAGACAGCAAGCTGGGAACATTAGCATCATCCATAATATGGCTACTTCCTAAGCCATTTACTTCATATGCATAAACAGTATCGCCCGCTGCATTTTTTATTTTTGCATATTTTTCAAGACCATTTTCAATTTCATCTCTTAGTTTGGCAGCCTTTGTAAAACGTACTTCATCGGGCTTTATATCTTTAAAAATCTCTTTAAGATAGTCAAGAACAACCACCGCAAACATATTAGACGGAACAAGATAGCCATATGTGCAAGAATCATCAGACGGCCTGAAACCGGACCATGTCATGCCTGTAAAGCCGCTTTTCCCGCAGCGCAAATTATCATATTCCCATGTATCTTTACGAAAAAAATCATATGGCGACTTTTCGTCGTGATTTTGCTCAACTTCCCATAAGTGCAGTATCTCGTCAACGGCATCAATAAAACTCTTGTTAAGATGGTCTGTTCTGTTTGTATTTTTATATAATAGATAAGCTAATTGCAACGGATAACACAAAGAATCAATTTCATATTTTCTCTCCCAAATTTGCGGATGCATCTTGGTAATATCGTCTTGATGACCTGTATTATTGGCAGTTTCGTTAAATGCATTGGCATATGCATCAAGTTTAATAAATTGGAATTGACGTTCAACCAAGCCCGCAATCATATCTGACAAAGCTTCGTCATCTTTTGCAAGCACAAGATACGGCCGTATCTGCGCAACAGAATCCCGCAGCCACATAGCGGGAATATCACCTGTCAGTACATATGTTGTGCCGTCTTTCAGTTTTTTTATTGTAGTTTCAAGCGTGTTTCCAAAGCACGATGTAAAAATTTTTGACCATGCTTTGTTTTTTTCTCCGCATTTTTCTTCTATTAGTTTTATAAATTCATGAACACTATCAGGAATTGTTCCGTAAGGCATGGGATTTTAGTCTCCTATATGTCAATTTTTAGAGATACAATATTTTGTTCATACTCTTCTGTCGGCAGTGTCAAAATATATTTGCCCTCTTGATAATTAAACCCGACCTTCTGGCCATCATTCAGTAATCTTACCGCTTTGATGTCATTATTTTCTATCTCCTCTTTGGATATTTCAATAGAGCCGATTCTTTTTTCATCAAAAGGATAATGGACATAAAGCGCATCACCTTTTTTGGTGATATAGAATTTGCGGCCGTCCACTTGATATTTCAATGCACGCGTGCCGTAAATGCCTTCGCCATTGTCTTTCATCCATTTAGCTAAATCTCCTGATATGTCAATAATTCCTTGTGTCAACAGCCCTTTTCCGTCCGGGCCGAAACCTAAAATTATATTGCCGCCCTTGGAAACAACATCAAGAATATTAATTATAATCTCTCGGCTTGTTTTATATCTGTCGGTTGGCGTATAGCCCCAGTCAAAACCATAAGGGATATTGCTTTCCCAAGGTTTTTTAGGAATATCTTTTACATTTGGAATTTTTCTCTCCGGTGTAACATAATTTTCGTGCCGTCCACCCATCATACGGTCAACAATAAGCATGTCAGGATTAGTTTTGCGGACTTTCTCCGCAAGTTCATCCATCTGCAAATCTTCCCTGCCCATGCCGCACCAGCCTGCGTCCAGCCACAAAATGTCTACAGGGCCATAATTTTGCGTAATTTCTTCCAATTCTTTATGAACAAAATTTACATATTTATCCCATAGTTCCGGATTTTCAGATGGGTCATAATCCGCTCTTCTGCTTTTTACAGTATCAGGATTGCTCCAATAATAAGGAGAATACCAATCTGCTTTGGAATAATAAGCACCGATGCCCATGCCTTCTGCTCTAAAAGCTTCCACAACTTCGCCGTATAAATCACGTTTTATCGGACTTTTTTCGCCGCCTATTTTGTAGCCGCTTTGTTTTGTGTCCCACATATGAAAACCATCGTGATGTTTTGTTGTGAAAATCATGTATTTGTATCCGGCTTCTTTGCAAAGTTTTGCCAATTCTTTCGCATCAAACTCTGTTGGGTTAAATTTTTCAATTAAGTTCCAATAATCTTTCTGTAAAGTTTTAATATCATCACGCCAAGCCCTCGGCTCTCTTGCCCATGTGTCTGTTTCTGACAACTGCCAGGATTCAACAATCCCTGCTTCCGCATACAATCCCCAATGGAAAATAACCCCAAGTTTTTGGTCTTGGAACCATTCTAATTTTTTGTTAATAAGCTCTGTTTCCGGGTAAACTTCGTTTTCACTATGTATATCCTTCTCTTTTTCTATATCTCCCCTATTTGCCATAAATAACCTCCGTCATCGCCTTCAAAGGCTCTTTTATACCTGCAAAAACTTCCTCCTGCGTTTGTGCTTCAGGCTTGTCGCACCATATCGAAAAAGCAACGCCTTTTACAGATTTCATTTGTGCATCACTCAAAAAATCTCCGTGCGGAAATCTGTTCAGCGTCCACTCTTTTTTTATTTTTTCCGCATCAGGATATGTGTAGCCCGCATTTTCACCAAGCACATAATAAAAATAGTTGTCGCAATAATTAATAAGCTTATAACCTTTTTCTATAAAATCTTTTGGCTCTGCCATGTTTTTGTTCCATCTTGTCCAATACGTAATTTCAACATTTCTTGTTAGCTCTAATATAGACGCACGGTTTTTCCTAAAAAACCCATCGCTCCAAACCCGTGGCGTAAAACCCAGCTTTTTTACATAATCGGCAATTTCATTGGTGTATTCAATATACGCCTCCATGCCGGATACATCTTCGCCGTAGTTTTTCTTGGAATATTCCAATAACTGCGGATAATCTTCAATTTTGTCAAAGTCTATAAATTCATCTGCGCCTATATGAAAATAACTGCTTGTATTAAACAATTCTGCATACTCTTTATATATTGTTTTAATAAACTCTCTGGCATCCTTGCTAGTAATATCCAAAGCTTTTTCATTGTTTTTAAGACTGCATTGAGGGAAGAAAGTCAGTATTTGTTTTAAATGTCCGGGTGTGTCAAATTCAGGAATAATTTGTATGTCATTTTGGTTGGCGTAGTTTATTATTTCTGCAATCTCTTTCTTAGACAAATACTCTTTTGATACAATTTGCGGATATGTTTTGCATTCAATTCTAAATCCCTCATTTTCAGAAAAATGCAGGTGCAGAGTGTTCATGCGCAATTCTTTCATATAATTAATCAGACCAATAATCCAATCTTTTGTAAAAAACTTCCTTCCCATGTCAAGCATTAATGCTATTTCGTTCATAAAGCATCCTCCGCTAAAACAAGTTCTATAACCGTAGAATTTTCGTCCGGCAAATAGTCAAACCACGGTAGATTTATAAAAGCATCATTGGGGAATTTGTCAACATTCCACGGTCTTTCAAGGGGCAGCAGCGCACCGTCGGAAAGAAGCTTTGCGGACTTAACTTTCCCTTCAAGCCCTATAAGCGGTATAGGGCCGACACCTCTTTCAAAAATATGCGCATATAGCTTGCCCTTTTTCTCTGTAAATCTGCCCCAGTCGGGTTTTGGCAAATCTGATGCTTTGCATCCATAAATACTTTGCCCATTGACTTTCATCCATTTTCCAATTTCTTCTAATCCCTTGGCGGAAGCTTCAGGAATATCACCATTTGCAGTCGGCCCTACATTTAATAATAAATTTCCGTTTTTACTTACACAGTCAATCAATGCACGAATTAATGTCTTTGTGCTTTTGTTGGCATCCGGATTTCTTGTATATGCCCAGCTTGACGTCATTGTCATACATGCCTCCCAGGCAATAGTTTCACTATGGGCATTCAACATACCTTTCGGCGGCACAATTTGTTCAGGGGAGGTAAAATCACCCGCATAAAACTCGGGATTTGCTTCCATCATACCGGAATTGCTGCCCAATCTGTTGTTAAAAATAATATCCGGCTGCAGTTTGCGTATCATATTTACAAGTTTTGTAGCTTCCCATGTTTCGCCCTTCATAGCCGGATGTCCGGAGTCTTTGGGATTATTATAAGAAAAATCAAACCAAATGATATCTATTTTGCCATAATTTGTTAATAATTCTCTGACTTGATTGTGCATATATTCGATATATGTCTTTAAATTACGGTTTCTCTCCTTATCTTTTTCATTTACATCTTCTCGAAGGGGATGCTGCAAATCACCATAATGTGGAAAATCCTTATGCTTCCAGTCAATTAATGAATAATAAAGCCCGACCTGTATTCCTTCTGTCCTAAAAGCTTCTGTATATTCAGCTATAAGGTCTCTGCCGATTGTGTTATAGGCAGAATAATCTGTATAATCGCTTTTAAACAAACAAAACCCATCATGATGCTTTGCGGTTATAACTGCATACTTCATACCCGCTTCCCTTGCCAGTCTTGCCCATTCTTTTATGCATCCTTCTCTTGGGTTAAAATTATCGACATATTTTTGATAATCTTCCACACTGACCTTATCATGAGAGCGCAGCCATTCAGAGCGTCCGCTTGCAGAATATGCCCCCCAATGTATAAACATGCCGAATCTGTCTTGCAAAAATTTATCTATTTGCATAATTCTGCCCCTTATCTAGTTATTCAACTTAAGAATCGCCTCAGCTCCCGCTCTAAACACCCTTGTATCTTTGGTTGCTTAGAGCGGGGCTTCGTTGTTCTTAATTAGAATAACTACTATCTATTTTTTAAGTTTTTCCGCCATAAACTTTGTCAAAGTTTTGGTAGTGTCGCATTTATATTCCCAATACATAATGCCCAGCAAACCTTCTTTTTTTAGATATTCTATTTTATGCTCCAATGATTTTTGGTCATCATAGCTAATATAGGACTCTCCATTAAACAGATAAGGAGCCTTTGCATCGTTATCCCAATATTTTACATATCCATTTTTACCTATATATTTTTCTGCAAGCTCGCCGTAGTCCGGCCCGTATTCGCCTGTTGTATCAGCTTCTTGCCTATAGCCGTTATTTTCATTTACCACTCCATCCCATTTTCTGGAATAAAATGCTCCGCCCATAACTATCTTTTCTCTTGGCACACCGGCATCTATAAATCTATCTATGGCTGATTTTGCGCTGCTTTTTGATTTTGCATAATTATACAAATTTGTGTGGTGGCCCGTAAATTTGATATATGCATCGCTTTGGTCATATGTCATAATTTGCACATAATCCAATATTGCCGCAACTTTGTCCATTTCTGTAGCTTTTATGTAATATTCACCCTGCCCGGCAGCAATTGTAAGCATTTGGCGTTCATTTGATTCTATCGTGTCAAGAGCGTTTCTTATTTCTTGAAGCAATAATGTAAAGGTTTGTTTATCTTCCGGGCGTGCATCTATTCCCGCAGCAGGAATTGTAGGATATTCCCAGTCCAGGTCAATTCCATCTAATTTAGCGGTTATTGCGGCATACTTTGCACTTTGCGCAAACAACTTCCGTCCTTCTTCGGTTATTGCGGCATCCGAGAAACCACCCGCACCCCAACCGCCAATGGAAAGCAGAATTTTAATATTCGGGTTTATGCTTTTAATCCATTTTATAGGAGCTGCATATTTTTCTGCATCCCAAGACACTTTTCCTTCTTTCACAAGACCAAAAGCTATGTTAATGCCATCCAGTACTTTAATATCCCCTTCGTCCATCTTTTCTAAATAATCAGAGCCAACATATCCAATTAATTTATGCATAATAAATCCCCTCTCGATATTAAATCTCATGCCTTTTTATAAAAAACTCTTTCAAATCTTGCAATTGCGTTTCTGGCAAACCACGCATGCGGCAAAACAACCATTCCTGCGCCAAGAAAAAAACTAAGCGGCGGAACCGTAAGACCCAAAGCTGTTGCTATACCAATTGCCAAAAATATCGCTATCGTCTCAACAATTCCTGTTATGCTGCATAAAAAACTCTGTAGTATATACTGCTTAATCGGCAGCTCATATTTTGTAAACAGTGCAATTACATAAATCCACATACTTATAATAATTAGTGCAATCGCAAGCAAAAACCAATGAAGTACATTAATTTGAATTAACTCTCTGGAAATTTGCATATTTACCGCAACAACAGCAAATGCAAATGCAAAGATGTATCCCAGAATATTTATTTTGACATTCTCTTCTTTATTTTCTTTTTCAAGCTCCGCTTTTAAATAAACATGACTTATATCCTTATCATTAATGCATTTTGTTGCTATTCTGAAACAACCGAAAACTGCAGGAAAAATACCGAAAATTATCCCGCCTTTGAATGTTCTCAACAAAAAATACAACTGAATTTTTATCCCAAGAACCAACAAGCTCCCTATCAGATAAAGATATTTCATATACGGAGCCCCCTAACATCTTTTTTGAAAAAAGGCGGATAAGCATAATATTATCCGCCTTATACATAGTTTTAAGAAAAAATTTAAAAATTATTGAGCCGCAGCTAACCAGCGGTCGTGCGCTGCCTGCCATACTTCTACCAGCGAATTTATACCAATTTGAACCAAAGTATCTTGAAAATCAGCCCATGTATCATCATTGATTGGCGTGATGCCTGTAATAAATTGAGCTTCTCTCATATTAATTTCCAAGTTCAAGTCTGCATTAATAACCGCAATGATGTCGGCTTCGTCTTGCAGAAGCATTGTAGGCGGGAAGTTAACCTTGCCGTAAGCTTCCATTGTCGCACGTGTTTCAGATTCCAAAAACTCTACAAATGTAGCTTCTATCGGTATATTTACATGGTCCAGCACACGCGGTACATACGGCGGAATTAACTGTGGTGCGGGAAAGCCGAAGAAAGGTGTAACGCGCCCTCTCGACATACCATCTTCAGGGTCAACGCCCGGTGCAAGTACGCGTACTTGCTGTCCCGTAACAGCATGGGTGTCATATACCCACCAGTGACCTTCAGGGCCGTGGTTTGCAAAAACTGCGCCCTCTTCTGTGTATAAAAAGTCAAACATTCTAAGGATTTCACCGGGATTTTGAGCATTGCTTGTAATTGCTAACTGACCTATGCTAAAACCCGGAGACCTTGGCAATACGCCATTTGGAGACCATTCGCTTACAATAGGGCGAAGCATAGGATTTCTTAATGCCTGCTCTTGGTCTGTTTGCAAAAAGCCGTAAGAATGCCAACTTTGGAAAAATCCGACCAAATTAGATGCGCCCAGAGCGTTATGTTGGTCGCCTGATAATGAGTATATTTCGGGATGGACAATACCTTCGTTAAATAACATATTCATCCATTCAATAAATGCACGATAAGCATCTGTAGTTGTATTATGTACAACAATACCATCAGTGGCTTCAATTGCACGGCTTGTCATGCCGAAGAAAGATAGCATCCAAACACGCAGCCATACCATTTCATCCGTTGCAGAGATTGGCCATACTCTGTCAACTCCCAGTATCTCGGGCATTTCATCACGAAAACGGAACATAAGAGCGGTAAATTCATCTAATGTTCTGGGCACTTCAGCACCCAAAGCATCCATCCATAGCCCATTGTAATAAACAGGGCCGACAGGCCAAATTGCATCAAAGCCAAGATTGATAGTCGGCAGTGCATAAATATTTCCGTCAGGCGCAGTGATGCTATTCCTGATATGGGGATGCGCATCCAAAACATTTTGGATATTTGGAGCATAAGTTCTGATGAGGTCTTGAAGCGGAATTAATGTGCCAACGGCACCATGCTCTATTTGGTGAGTTGCAGTAAGTGATGCACCGAATAAAACATCCGGCAAGTTATCCGCTGCAAAAGCAAGATTAAGATTTGTTAAGAAATCTTGATTCGGCGGAGTTGTGAACTGGAAATTCATGTTTGTAGCTTCTGAAATAGCATGCCAGAAAGGCATTTCATCCCAATCGACTACGCCCGCATGAGGCCCCATTATAGAAACCGTCATTGGTTGTGAAAGCGGAAAGCCCGGAAGGTTCAGGCTAAACTGCCCGTCGTCTGCGGCATTTTGACTTATATTTCCGCCGCAGCCCGCTAACAAACCTATAATAACGGCCATGACTGCACCTAATAGTACTAATTTTCTTTTCATACAATTTTCCTCCTTGCATTATAAGATTTTATTTTATATTTAAAGTGACGTTAGTTAGTTAAATGCACCTCCTTCCGGCACTAACGCATATTTTCTGTAATTATCCTTTTAACGAGCCTATCATAACGCCTTTAACAAAGTATCTTTGCAGGAACGGATAAACCAAAATTACCGGAAGCGTAGAAACTATCATAACCCCATAACGTATAACCTGCGCCATTTGTTGTCTTAACAATATAAGTTCCGCTTGGGTTGCGTCTATTCCCATAGCAGCATCCGGCATTGTATTTAGATTTTGTTGAACCAAAATTTCGCGCAAAACCATTTGAAGCGGCCATCTTGCTCTTTCGTTCAGATAAATTAATGCACTGAACCAGCTGTTCCAGTGACCCACCCCAAAAAACAGTGCCATAACAGCAATAATTGGCAAAGAAAGCGGCAATATTATTTTGACAAACAGATAAAAGTCACTTGCGCCATCTATAATTGCAGCTTCTTCCATCTCTCTGGGTATTGTGGACTGGAAGAAGGTTCGTGTAACAACTATGTGGAATAGTGATGTTGCACCGGGTATCACAAGCGCCCATACGGTGTTGAACATGCCAAGATTGTTGACAAGAAGGAAAGTCGGTATAAGACCGCCGCTTATAAACATCGGTATAATCAGAAAAGTCATAAAATAACTCTTCCCCCAAAAGTCGGGTCTTGATAAGGCATATGCAACAGGTATTGTTACCGCAAGGTTTATGGATGTACCTAAAAGCGTGTAATAAATAGTGTTCATATAGCCTTGCCAAATAAATGTGTTGCCTAAAATTATGCTATACCCTTCCGTTGTAAATCCCATCGGCCACAGCCACATCTGCCCCGAGTTAACATATTGCGGGTTGCTGAAAGATGCGCTGACGATGTAAATAAGAGGATACAGCGTTATTAATAAAGCGCCGACAAGAAAAATATATACAAAAGTTAAATAAATTTTGTCAAATTTTGTTTCTCTAATTATGGTATTTTTTAACTTAACTTTCCTTTTTGAAACTACCATAACGACACCTCGCTTACTTTTTTAGAGATATTGTTAACAACAATCAGCATAATTGCATTAACAGCCGAGTTAAATAAGCCAACCGCCGACGCAAAGCTGAATTGCCCGCCAATCAAACCAACCTCATAAACATATGTCGCAATAACGTCAGATGTATATTGGTTCATAGCGTTTTGCAGCAAGAAAATCCTTTCAAACCCGGTTGACATCAGAGTTCCTACATTCATAATCAGCAATATAATAATTGTTTTGGAAATGCAAGGGATATTTATGTATCTGTTGCGCTGTATCCTGGTTGCGCCGTCTATTGTTGCAGCTTCATGCAGCGTCGGGTCTACTCCGGAAAGTGCCGCAAGATAGATAATTGTTCCCCAGCCCGCACTTTGCCAAATACCTGTCCATACATACACATGCCTGAACCATTCGGGCCTTTGCATAAATGAAATGGGTTCTATGCCAAAAAAGCCGATTATGTGGTTAACTATGCCTGTTGTGGGGGATGTAAAAGATATTATCATGCCCGCAAAAACAACCACTGATATAAAATGCGGCGCATATGTAACTGTCTGTGTAATTTTTTTGAACTTACCATCTTTTATTTCATTAAAAGCAAGCGCAAGTATAATCGGTATCGGAAAAGCAGCTACAAGACCGTAGATATTTATTGCCAGCGTATTGCGGATTAATCTCCAGAAATGGTGTCCTTCAAAAAACCTGATAAAATGGTCAAATCCCACCCACTGGCTTCCAAAAAAGCCGTCCGTGGGCCTAAAGTTTTGGAAAGCTATAATCACACCATACATTGGAAAATATGCAAAAATTAATACAACCAAGAAAGCAGGTATTGCAAAAACGTATAGCTGCCAGCTTTGTATCACTCTTGCAAAGCTAATCCTCTTTTTCTTTTCAACGCTACGCACCATGCTAACAACACCACCCTTTACTAGAATCCGTTATTACCAATTACATCTTTCATGAAAAAACTGCTCTTTTTGGGCGTTCTTTTCTGTGTTTTAAGGTCTACTGAATAATAGCCGTATCTGTTTTTATACCCATTCAGCCACGACCAGCAGTCCACAAATGTCCATAAATGATAGCCAAAGCAGTTGCTGCCTTCTTCTATGCCTTTGTGAAGCTCATTTAAATGATTTTTTATGAACTCTATACGATAGTCGTCTTGTATAATGCCGTTTTGGTCTGCAAATTCCAATTCGCCGGACACACCCATTCCGTTTTCAGAAACATACCAGGGCATGTTGTTATATTCGTCACGCATCATAATCGCAACATCGTACAACGCTTGCGGATAGATTTCCCACCCTCTTTGTGTATTCATTTTTTTGTCCGGCCAGTCGTAATATGAATACAGATTTCCCAAGGATTTTGCCGGTTTTAAGGGGTTTTGACATGCTTGCACTCTTTTCGGCTGATAATAATTAAGCCCTATAAAATCCACCGTATTATTTTCTATATATTGTTTATCTTTTTTTTCTGTAAAAGGCAGAAGGTCATGTTCTTTTAACAGGTCAATAAGCTTCTCCGGGATATGACCCAAAACCACAGGGTCTAACATTGATTTTGTGTTAATTAAATCTGCTATTTCTTTTGCTTTTATATCCTCCGGGGAATTGCTTCTGGCATATGAAGGGGAAACATTCAATATATTCCCTATTATGCCGTCTTCTAAGCCTACTTTTCTAAACTCGTTTACCGCCATAACATGTGCCATAAGTGTATGATATCCCACTTGAACGGCTAATTTAAGGTCTTTTACCGCAGGATAATGATATCCGAATAAATATCCGCATTCTGTATGAACCATAGGTTCGTTAAATGTAGTCCATTTTTTTACTATATCACCAAACAATACAAAGCAGGTTTTTGCGTAGAAAGCAAATACATCCACAGATTCTCTAATTTCCCATCCTCCTTTTTCCATCAACCACCAGGGCATGTCAAAGTGAAAAAGATTGATAATAGGCTCTATATTTGCATCAACCAGCGTTTGAAAATAATCTCGGTAATATTTTACAGCTTCATTATTTATTGTTTTTCCGTCAGGCAGCAGCCTTGACCACGAAATAGAAGTTCTATAAGAATTTAGGCTCATCTCCTGCATCAATTTAATGTCATCACGATATCTGTTATATACATCCGACGTTACTTGCGGCCCTTGGGCTTCGTTGAATTTTTCCGGGTTCATCTCGAACCATTTATCCCATGTGGTAGGCGATTTTCCTCCCAAATTGGCCGCTCCTTCTGTTTGTGGGGCGGATGCCGCAGCTCCCCATAAGAACTTTTCTGGAAATTTCTTCATAGTACTCCCCTGTTTATTATTTATTTATTTCTTAATATTGATAGATTAACAAAAACTTATTGTATCTTTTACACTTACAATTATATTTACTATGGCACAAATACAGTCAACTAAAACGCAAAAAGACGACCATCCCCTAAGTCAGAGAATTGCCGCCTCTTTATAGACATCAATATATTCAGCTGAAAGGCACGACAAAAAATGCTTGCTTGCTTGCTTGCTTGCTTGCTTGCTTGCTTGCTTGCTAAAATTATACCATAACTAAGCATCTGCGTCAAGTCCTTTCATTAATTTTTAATCAATTTGTAAGATGATTGCCATTCTTACTATATTCATAATAATAAAGCATAGAAGACAATATTTCAAGTAAATATCTACTATAAAAAACAAATTTCATAACAAAAAACATAAGTTATTCACAACATAATCATAAAATCCCTACAAATCAAGCTAACTCAATAAAATCTCATAATCTTGCCGGATATGTTAATAAGCAAACAAAAAACACAATAGCTTTAACAAAGTCTTTTCTTTGATGGCTATTGTGTTTTTTGTTTGCTTAAATTTGCGTTCACTACAGCTCTTTCGCCAAAGTTTCTATAATATACATAACCGGCACCTGGGTTGTCCTGCTTATAGTCATATCGCCCGATGGTTTGGCTTCATTGTAAATTTCTTCCGGCACATTGTATGTGATAGACACATTAGCCAGTTTCGCAATCGTACAAGATTCTGTATTCGTTATAGATATTATAGGAACTTTTAATTCTTTAAATTTTTCTATACGGTAAATAATCTCTGTATTAAAACCGGAAGCCGATAAAGCGATTACCAAATCATTGCTGTTACCCGCAGTTATACGGAAATATGAATCACTCATATATGTACTTGATATGCCGCAATTAGAGAAATATATCGAACCATATTTCGCCATCACCCCGGACTGCCCTATACCGATAAAAATAATATTGTCTGCTTCTTTTATTAACTCAACGGCATTTCTTATTTTTTCTTTCTTGTCCTTGCCGGTTTCAAGCTGTATAATTGCATCCAAAGCAGGGCTGCTGCCTAATTTTTGCATTCCATTGCGAACAGCTGTTAAATATGTCTTTAATTTTAGTTTAAACTCTGTGTATCCATAACAATCGGCTTTTTTGCAAAAATGAGTAATCACTGTGGTCGAAACATGTGTTTGTTTCGCCAGCTCGCGGATTGTCATGCCCAAAACTCCGTGCTTGTTTTCCAAAATATAATTATATACATTCATCTCCAAATCATTCAAACTTTGAATTTGCTCATATGTAAGCATGCCCACCACCCCATTTTTAACCTAGGTCGGATTTCTCATATATCATCATTATGCTATATTCACAACAATTTTAACATGGAATTTATAATTTGTCAATTATGACTGCCTGCACCTATTTTTAAATCAAAGGAAAAATGTCGAATTTTGTTTAAACCACCATGCAATCCATATTTAAACATCCTGCAATATATTTTAACCATTAGAACGTTAGGGGGATTTAGCCTGACGCCCGAAACCATGACTGGTTGATTAATAATCACGTTAACCCATCCCTAATTGAAATCCATCTTCTGATATAACTAAAGAACCTAAAAATGCCCAAACAGTTCCTCGGCCGATACCAGTTGTGTGAGATATGCTTGCAACACTATAGTTATCTTTTCCCATATCCTTAAGATGCAACCTTTATCAAATACTGCATTGGTTCACTTTCCCCCTCCTCCAAAAATAGCATTATATCCACTTCTGAAGGTCTTGCCCCAATACGTTAATACGTCACCGCCAATGATGTACAGGTATTTGCTTTACACAAAGCCGGAGGTAAATGACTAGCCAAGTTGATTTCATAAGGCAGTTGCCGTGGTAGGTTGATATTATTCTTTTCATTTCGGCCTCCTTTGTTGCCGAAACATCACCTATCCGGCAATAGACTTGTCCAAAATTGGAATTGTGATTAAAATAGGACTAAGTTCATGAAACCCTCGTTTTATCGGGTCTTACTGGCTTAGTCCTATTATAACAGCAGCTCCGGAAATACCGCCGCTTGCAGTGAAGATAGTAACGGTTTTGCCGATATAACGGGCCATATCAGCAAACAATTCAAATCTTTCCATACCCATATATTTTTCCTCCTTTCGAAGTTGGGCTATGCCTAACTTCTCTTTGAAATATAATATGGGATATGGCAGGAATGTGTTACAAGCTCATACATAGATAATTAACATTAATTTAGATTTAATTCCAAGCCATATATCTTATTGCCTCTGCAAATTAACAAGCACGCAGAGAATTGGGATGCTTTTGACAAATTATCATTCAAAGTGCGGCAACTCCACTCTCTCAATCTCTATATAAATGCCTATTTTCATACTCTCTAATTCATCAAAGACGCTATCATTACAATCCCCCAAAAGATTCCTCATCTCCATTTAGACGTGATGGCCTGCCTAAGTGAAATTATGATGCTCTACAAATAATTTCATGATTTCTTTTCATTTATTTGCTGCCAAATTTGCAAATTCTCTGTCATGGCCGTCGCTACATCCATTCCATAGACCTCTTTAAGCAAACTTTTGTTTAACACATCGGAAACTGCGCCCATTGCAGCAATTTTTCCTTCGTCCATCACCATAATATTCTGCGTCAGGCGCATTGCCAGGTTTATGTCATGCAAAACGCCTATAATCGTGCGTTTTTCTTCTTTTGCCCAAGCTTTTAAATGGTCTATAAGCTGAAATTGATATTTTAAATCCAAATGATTTGTAGGTTCGTCCAGCAGGATAATATCCGGGTCCTGGGCCAAAGTGCGGGCCAAAAATACCCTTTGAAGCTGACCGCCGCTTAGGGTGCCAAGCGGTCTTGTTTTGTGCTGCCAAAGATTAACAGTGTTAAGGCAATGCTCCACAAAGCCCTTGTCGCCTTGCGAAGCTATTCCAAGCATGCCGCCTATATGCAGATACCGCCCCATCATCACAGTATCATAGACTGTATATGAAAAATACGCCTGCGAAAGCTGTCCCAAAAGTGCAATATGTGATGCCAGACGGCGCGGCTTCATATTTTTGGCGTTTTCGCCGCAAATTACTACGCTGCCTTGATATGGCAGCAGGCCGGAAATAACTTTAAGCAATGTAGTTTTGCCGCAACCGTTTGGGCCTATGATTGACAGATTTTCGCCCTTTCGCACCTCAAAATCTATGCCTTTTAATACATCAACACTTCCATATCCGGCGTAAACATCTTGTAATTTAAGCATTTCTCCGCCTCCTTCCCGCAAAATAGATATAGGCAAAAAACGGTGCACCAATCAGGGCGGTTACAACACCTATGGGAAGTTCGGCAGGGGACGTTATTGTTCGGGCAACCAAATCTGACAAAGCCATTATAGAGCCGCCGACAATGGCGGACAAAGGGATGAGTATTATATGCCTCGGACCGAAGATTCTGCGTACAATATGCGGTGCTATAAGGTCTATAAAGCCTATGATGCCTACAAAGGCTATTGCGGAACCTGTCATAGATGCCGCAACTATAAGCAGAATCCATTTTGTTCTGACAATGCTTACACCTATAGTTCTGGCGGTATCTTCTCCAAAAGTCATCAAATCTAATTCCCGATGATGGAAAATGGCTATGAATATGCCGATTATCATTACGGGGAGCAAAATAGCAAGCGGGTCCCATCCTCGGGAAGAAAGTGAGCCCATCTGCCAGAAAATCAACTGCTGTGCGCTTTCCCGCTGTATAGCCATAAGCAATGTTGTAATAGCATTGATAAAAAGCGACATAACCATACCCATTAAGATTATTGTATTATTTTCCAACATGCCGTCAATTCTGGATGCAAATACAATGGCAAGCATCATTGTTCCCATGCCCAAAACAAAGCCTGCGGCGGGCAATGTAAGACTCGGCAGAAAAGATATGCCAAAAAATATCACTAATGCTGCACCGAGGGATGCTCCGGATGATACCCCCAAAGTAAAGGATGAAGCCAATGGATTGCGAAGTACGGACTGCATTATTGCTCCGCTGACAGACAGCATTGCACCGACAATAAACGCCAGTAATGCCCTTGGCAGGCGCAAATTCCAAATTATTGCTTCGCTTGTGGAGGAAATGTCTGATATAGAGCCCATTCCAAAGATTCTGTTAAAGATTATACGCAGTATTTCGTATATGGGCACGGTTACGCTTCCCATTGAAATAGCAAGCAGTATTGCTATTATCATCACTGCGATTGTAATAATAATCTTAGATTTCATTTGTTCTCCTTATGTATCACTTTGTATGCAGGAAATAAAAAATCCCCATAAACGGGGCAAAATTACAATACACCAAAGGCGTACTGCGATTATCCCCTCTATACTCTGTAGAGCAGATGATAAAAGATGAAGCAAGTCTTCCGGCTTGGACATTATGCGCGGTTTTCGCCTTCTCAAGAGCAAGCTCTTAATGGCTGATGAAAACAACAGGTCCACACGGCAGCAGGACTGCTTGGGAATCTCACCCAATTCCTTATTAATGAATGCAACTTCATCTTATTATATTCTAAAACCATTCTAATCCTTGCGCTCTTTAATGTCAATACTAAGTTTTGCGTTTAAGGAAAAATTGTGCTATAATGGTTTCCAAAACCCAAAGGAGCAGAAATTTATGGCAAAAGAAAAATTTGTAGAAGCCATTACTGATATGGAAACGGATTTTGCGCAATGGTATACCGATATTGTAAAAAAGGCAGAGCTTATTGATTATTCCGGCGTTAGAGGATGTATTGTGCTTCGCCCTTACGGTTATGCCATTTGGGAGCAGATTCAAAAAGAATTTGACGCACGTTTTAAAGCTACCGGTCATGAAAATGTGTACTTTCCTCTACTTATACCGGAAAGTCTTTTACAAAAAGAAAAGGACCATGTAGAGGGCTTTGCGCCCGAAGTCGCGTGGGTTACGCACGGAGGCGAAGAAAAACTTCCCGAACGCCTTTTAATCCGCCCAACATCCGAAACTTTGTTTTGCCACCATTATGCAAATGTAATACAATCTCACAGAGATTTGCCGAAAAAATATAATCAGTGGTGTAATATAGTTCGTTGGGAAAAATCATCACGCCCTTTCTTGCGGGGGATTGAATTTTTATGGCAAGAGGGGCATACTGCCCATGCAACGGCAGAAGAAGCGGATTCTGAAGCTTTGGAAATGCTTGAAATTTATGCCGATGTTTGCGAGCAGTATTTGGCAATGCCTGTTATAAAGGGCCAAAAAACCGACAAAGAAAAATTTGCGGGCGCTGTGCGAACATATGGTATAGAATCCATTATGCATGACGGAAAAGGATTGCAAGCCGGTACGAGCCATTATTTAGGCGATGGTTTTGCTAAGGCTTTCGGCATACAATATACCGACAAAGAAAATAAACTCAAACATGTGCATCAAAGTTCTTGGGGCGTTTCCACCCGCCTTATCGGCGGCATCATTATGACTCACAGCGACAACAACGGTCTTGTGCTTCCGCCAAAAATTGCGCCGGTGCAAGTTGTAATAATTCCGATTGCCCAGCATAAAGAAGGCGTTTTGGATTTTGCCAAAGGTTTGAAAGACAGACTGTCAGCATTCCGCACAAAACTTGATGAATCAGACCGCAGCCCCGGATGGAAATTCAGCGAATATGAAATGAAGGGCGTGCCTCTTCGTGTAGAGATTGGACCAAAGGATATAGAAGCCGGGCAAGCGGTGCTTGTGCGCCGTGATGACAGAGAAAAGACCATTGTATCTTTAAATAATTTGGAAGCGGCCATTGAAGCAGCGTTGGACGACATACAAAATGCGCTTTTTGAAAAAGCCCTCAAAAACAGAGAAAGACGCACACAAACGGCATACAGCATAGAAGAAATGAAGGAAAAACTGGATGAAAAGCCCGGTTTTATAAAGGCTATGTGGTGCGGTGATGTGGAATGCGAAAATAAAGTGAAGGAAATAGCAATTGCCACCAGCAGATGTATTCCTTTTGAGCAGGAGAATGTGGCGGAGACTTGTTTATGCTGCGGGAAGCCTTCACAGCACATGGTTGTGTGGGGCAGAGCGTATTAAAACCAGAGCAGCCAAGAAGGAAAGGCAGCCAATTTAGCGGCTGCCTTTTTTGCAGGGGCGTGCCTGCGGCCGCCCGAATTTTGCGTATAGACCAGTATATCCGTTGCGTACAGCGGACGGCTGCAAGCCGCCCCTACGATGTATTGTCCAATGATGATAAATTAAAGTTGCAATGCAGTATATAAAAGGATAATTCCTCAAAAATTTAATGCGCATCCTAATTAAGAATATGCCGCAATTTTACGCCGCCCAAGTCATACCCATCAACATAAGAAGATACAATATACCCGATATCGCCAAGCTGTATATAATCATCGGTACAGCGGCCGCCCCCATAAGGCGGCTTTCTTTGCCTTCATAGCCGGTGGTGGCAGTTACAGCCACTATATTATAAATTGCTATCATATTGCCAATCGCACCGCCGGAAGTCTGCGCCACAAGTGCCATTGTAACAGGTATGCCAAGCATTTGGGCCGTCTCCATTTGAAGGCCGTAAAACATAATATTGGCAACCGTATGCGAACCTGACACAAATGCACCTAAAATGCCTATTATTGGCGCAACCAACAAATATACTCCGCCGAACATTGCGCTTATAGCCCTTGCAATTTCCGTAGTCATGGCACCCAATTGCCCAAAAGGATGGGAAAAGTTGGTGTTAAGCATAATTTGCACCAGTGCCACACCAAAAAATAGGGCAACAGAGGCATGTTTTAGCTGCGTTACAGTCTTTGCAGTAATTTTTTTCACTATATCTATTTTTGTTTTCCGATATATCAAAAAGAATATAGTGACGGGCAAAAAGGGAAAGATGCCGGGATTCCACAGAGGATTGAAGCTCCAGTTTATGCCGTCTGAACCAAAAAGTCCTGTTATAGATATCACAGCCGGGCTTGGGTTAAGCCATCCGGCCATTCCCAGCCAAGGCAGGCGCGTTATAACCAAAGCTGCCACAATAATGGCATAAGGTGCCCAAGCCATAAGCTGTGAAATACCTGTACCTTCTCCGTATTTAACTATTTGTATCGGGTCATCAACAAAGCGATAAACTTCCTTCGGCACTAAAAACTTGGTTTTTACAGCCAGCAGTAGTAACGGCATACCTATAAGTGCACCGCCCAAAGTAGGAAGCTGCGGCCCAAGGAAGGATATCAACCAAGCGGGCACAGTAAAAACAATTCCCGCTAACAAGCAAAGAGGAAAGATATTCAGCGCATCTTTTATCCCCCTTCCCCTTCCATCCCTTGCAACCACAGAAGCAATCATCATAAACGGCACAAAGGCGGCAACAAACATATTTACAAATGACACCCTGTAACTTAGCTGCGCAAAAACAGCATCAGCCACTTCCGGCCCATATTCGCTCTGCACAGCTTCAGCTATAGACCCAAAGCCGCCCACAATCGGCGTTCCGGCCGCCCCAAAAATTACAGGCCCGGCATTTCCGATAAGAGAAGATAGTGCCGCAAAAAAAGGCGGCACACCCAAGCCCACCAATAGCGGAGCAGCAATGGCTTGCGGTGTGCCAAAACCTGCCGCACCTTCTATAAATGCACCAAAAAGCCAAGCGATTATCATAAGCTGTATACGCCTGTCCTGTGTAATACCGCCCATGCCGTCGCCTATTGTTTTTATGAATTTAAGCTCCAACAGAGCATTAAGCATAAAAATTGCAGCAAATACTATAAGCAGAACCGGAATGGCCTGAAGGAAGCCAAAGATAGTCCAGATTCCCGCATGGCCCATGTTCATACCCCATACTATAATTGCAAGCAAAACAGCCAAGGCCCACGCAGAAAGTAAAGATACACTGGCTTTCTGCTTTGCAAAAACCATCAGGCCAACGGCCAGTATTATGGGTAATATTGATAATAATGCGAACATATCGGTTCTCCTTAAGTGTTATTGACTTCCGTATGTATAGATTAAAAAATCTATCCACCGCTCATCAAACTCCGCATGGCTTATCCCAAGATAATCCAAATGTGCATGAGGGTCAATATACATATGCGCAAGCTCATTATAACCAAATTCGGCCGCTATAAATTCAATAAGTGCATAACCGACTTGATATACCCTTTCGTCCCATATGCGCGAGAACATCCTCTCTGACATAGGTATGGATGATGTTTCCAAGCCGTAAGCAATTGCCGATTCAACAGAATCATTTTGGCCCGACAGATAAAGGGCCAATCCTTCGGACAAAAAGGGTCTGTGGACATAAGTAAGCTGTTCGGCCACTACATGTACCAGTTCATATACCACAATTTTAATCATGACATCGTAATCATGAATAAGATTAGGATAGATAGGAGAAACCATGTGAATTATGCCGTTTATGGCAGTACCTGCATACCATTCAGGCGCAAAAAGCTGCCCAACCGCCTGATGAAAAACCTCAAGCGAAGGATAGACAAATACATCTGTTCTTGAATCAGGCCGGATTCCCAAAATTGACGTTATCCTCTCAAAATTCCCCTCAAGAGCATCTGCCAAATCATCAATAGCACCGGCATCCTGCGCTTCAAAATGAAATATAAAGTTTTCCGTTTCTCTTATGCTCTCGCCTTCACCGCAGGCGGCAAGAAAAAAGAAAAGAAACACAGCAAAACCCGATACTCTAATCTTCTTCACAAAGTTACTTCCCTTCAAACGTCACAAATTAATAATTATTTCTTATCCAGCCAATGAGCCGCCGCATCCGCAACAATCTTTAAATTATCAGATACAAAAGGTGTTGGCAATCCCGCATCTTCAACTAAGTCAACAAATGTCTTAGTACCTGCAAAACCAACCAGCCTTCTATATTTAGCCCAAGCCGATTCGTGGTCTTTTTGGTCTTCCGCCCAGAAGGACAAAGCCATTATTTGCGCCAGGCAGTAGTCTATATAGTAGAAAGGCACATCATATATATGACTTTGCGCCTGCCAGCGCCTGCCTTCTTCATAGAATGTAGTTTCGGTTACATCAAGCCAGGGGCGGTATTTCCCTTCCAGCTCAAGCCACAGTTCATTGCGTTCTTTGGCGGTCATATTAGGCTTTTCATAAATATGATGCTGGAATTCATCCACCATAGTGCCGTATGGAATGAAAGTAAGCGCACTTGCCAAATGTGTATGATAGTATTTTTCGGTTTGGTCGCCAAAGAACCCTTCCATCCAAGGCCATGTGAAAAATTCCATTGCCATCGAGTGGATTTCGGCGGTTTCGCTTGAATAATTCTGTAAAGCAGAGGGGTAAATATCTCTGGCAACATAAGCGGCATAAGCATGGCCGGCTTCATGCGTCAAAACGTCAATATCACCGGAAGTTCCGTTGAAATTCGCAAAGATAAAAGGCGCTCTGTATTTTGGTAAAGTTGCGCAATATCCTCCTGCAGCTTTTCCCGGGCGGGTGAGTACGTCGAAAAGCTCACTATCCAGCATAAAATCTATAAATTCCGCTGTTTCTTTGGATAATTCATGATACATCTTTTTTCCGTGAGCAAAAATGTCATCAGGAGTTCCTTTGGGCTTTGCGTTGCCATCAGTGTATTCAAACGAATCGTCATATATTTTTAACGCATCAACGCCTATACGCTTTGCCTGCTCTTCTTTTAAGCGCTTTGCAACCGGCACAATATATTTTACAACACCCTCACGGAATTTTGAAACCATTTCCTGGTCATAGCAATTTCTTTGCATACGATAGTATCCCACTTGCGTAAAACTTTTATGACCCAGCTTTTCACCGATGCGATGCCTGATTTGTACAAGTTCACTAAATATGTCGTCCAGGCGTTTAGAATGACCCATATACCACTTGCCCGCGGCCTCTACGGCCGCTTTGCGTATCACACGGTCAGGATTTTCATAATACGGGCGGATTTGGGCCAGCGTAAGCGTCTTGCCGTCAAATTCAATTTGTGCAGAGGCTATAAGCTTGTCATATTCTGATGTAAGCTTGTTTTCCTCCTGTAAATCAGGTATAATTGCGGGGTCAAAAGTCTTTAAGTTAATTTCTGCATTATCAAACATCAATGTGCCCCATTTAGCTTCCATTTCCTTTCTGTATGGGGACTCTAACAGCGCCATTGTAAGCTTTTGGCCCACAGCCTGCAATTTAGGGCCAACTTCGTCTACATAGTCTTTTTCTTTATCATAAAATTCGTCCCTTGTATCAAGAGAATTTCTGATATAGGCCAGACTAAAATTGGTATAAAATTCCTTGCGGTAATCATCAATTTCTTTGTAGGCAGCAAAGCAGTCATCTGCGCTTCCCGCATTCTTAAACTTGTCCAGCAAGTCCTCAAGCTTTGCATTTACCTCATCAAATTCCGGCCTTGTATAAGGCATTTGTGGAAATTTCATTGCTGCACATCCCTTCGGATAATTTTGTATAATCATTATAACACTACAAGATATCTGCGTCAAATGTAGAAAAAGTTATTGAAAATGGCGTTTACACGAAGTACTTACAGCCACACCCCGATTATTCAATCAATCCCATCCCCCGGGCTTTCATCACCGCTTCGGCTGCGCTTGCGGCATCCAGCTTTTCATATGCAAGTCTTATATGATATTTGGTCGTGTTTAATGAAATGCCTATTTTTTCCGCAATACCTTCTCTGTTATATCCTTGTGCCAAAAGCTGCACAATCAATTTCTGCTGTTTGGAAAGTTTGACGGATTTTTTTGCGGCTGCCGTCATAGTATCTTTTTGTTGTTTCCTGACAGCATAGGCAGAGATATAAACATTGTTTACATATATTGGGTCAAGAGGCCCTTGGTAATCAATCCGTGCGGTCTTTACGGATATTTTCTTTAAAAGCTGTAAAATTGACGCACTTTCATCTGCAAAAATCTGTGTGTATCCATATTCGCTTGCCGTTAAAACGGCCTGCTCTAAATAATCCAGTGCAACGGCTAATTCACTGCGCCCTTTTCGGAAATGAGCAGCAGCAAGCAGTATACGTGCTTCTATAATATCAATGGGCCGTCTGCATCGTTCGCATAGCTTAAGCAGTTTTTGCAGAAGTAATATTGCGCCGGTATAATTTTCCATTATAATATATGCCCTTGCAGTTGTGAAACATTGATATAATTTAAGAAATGATAAATTGCCCAGCGGGCTTCCGTTATAATCCTTCAGCCATTGTCTGGCCGCCTTCTCATCTCCTTCTGAAAACTTGAGCCTAAAAAGATAAGCACGAAGATTGGCGTTTAAATAATACGCTTTATTCTCCTCTATCATTTCTTCTACATTGTCAAGTATCTTATTTGCATCCTCGTTTTGTCCGTCAGCAAAGAGGGTATTGGCTAAAATCATCATGGCACAGAATTGGATTTCTGCCGAACAGCCGTCAGTTATATTCGCACACGCCGCCAGCGCATGGGCATGCGCTTCTTTCAAAGACCCTTTTTCATATAAAAGCCCGGCAAAAAGACTTTCCATTATTACATCAAAATCCACGCCAATTACTGCGCCAAAGCTCTTTTTGACCAAAGCTATATTATCTTCCAAAGCAAAGACGATTTCCGAAAAATCTCTGCCGGAACGATGAAAGAAAGGCATGTTGTGCGGAAGGCTTGGTGATGTTGCTTTAAATCTTTCTTTAAACGGAATTTTGTTTAGCATTTTCATTGTTTTAACAAAACTCTCTCTGTAATCCACGCAGCGTATAAACATAGCGGTTATAACCGAACGAGGGTTTTTCGCAATTATTTTCGGAAGCAGCGCGTAGTATTTATCTAAAATCTCCTCAAGTTCATCAGCACGCCCATCTACATAGGCAACCCAGGCTTGCGGCTCCAAAAGATAGGGATGCTTTTTCAAAACAGAATCATAGAGCGCAAAGCGGACTTTGGATAATGTTTCTTCAATGGCAGTATAAGGCGAATTATGATAATCATACATATGGTATATTGAATTCGCAATGCCGTCATCATCTTTGGCTTTCAGATAGTATTCAACGGCACGGAAATAATCCTTTTTTCATAGAAATAATCGCCGCATCTGCTCCATTGCTTCAATACGTCTTCCTCGCCGCGGGTTTTAAGCATGCTCATCAAAAATTCACGAAACAAATCATGAAAACGATAAGTGCCCTTGCCTGTCATCCTAAGAAATGCATTTTCCTTTGCAAGCTCTGTCAAGATTTCATCAAAATTTGCCTTTTTTAATGTTTTTTCATCTTTTGCAAGCCATATGCATAATTCTGATGTAAGCTCTTCAACCACAGACACTTTTGTCATAAAAATTTTAAATTTATCATCCCATTTTTCCCATACATGGGTTTTTAAGAAGCTTCCAAGGTAACGGTCGGTCAGGTCTATACTATACAACTCTTCTTCTGAAATCAGAATAGACTGTATACCTATTGCCCAGCCTCCGGTGGATGACAAAATGCCCTCGGCCTGCTCTGCGGAAATCATACGGTCGTTTTTTTCAAAGAATATTTTTATTTCCTCGCAGGAAAATTGCAAACAATCGGCTGTGGCAATGGCAATTTCATCCTTTGAAACCATATCGGAAAAATTGTCCGGCGGCGCAGCCCGGCTTAAAAGCAGAATTGTGCAGTTTTCATTCAGACGCTTTAGTAAAATAGGCAGAAGTTTAAGTATTTCTTCATTGCCTATAACATGAAGGTCATCTATAACAATAATATTTTTGACAGCTTCGCTCTTAAAAGTGTTCAAAGCATTTATTGTAAACTCAACCGGCGTTATATTGAAATTGCCGTGAGCCGAAAGCGCGTGCAAAGAAGCATTATCCGGCTGAAGGACGGATAATGCCGCAACAAACCGTTTGCAAAATTCATATATATTATTGTCATATTCGTCAAGGCCAATCCATGCTCTTTTAGTGGTTTCCAGCGCTTCCCTATGCTCCAGCCATAAAAGAGAGGAAACTGTTTTGCCGAAACCCGCCGGGGCATGTATGTATATAATGCGTTTTTGCGAAAGAGTGTCCATCAGTTTCATCAATGCAATTCTTGGCGCCCGCTCTTTTAACATTTTTTGTCCCATAAACGACCCCTCTTTTCTTTTGATTATACTATTGCTCTAAAATGTTAAAAGCATAAAAAATCTATTTCAACTTTTTTTCATAATGACATTATAACATGATTGTTTAGTCAAACCAATGAAAAAAATCTTAAAAACCCAACCCTTGGGTAGTTTTAATTTTTATTAAAATGGTTTTTAATTGATATGTGCAAAAATTTCAAACAAGAAAGGGTTAAATTAGAAATGCGTAAACTTTTCCGGTTGCCATGCAATTTGGCTATGAAATATCATATCGTTTACATTGGGAAAAATCAGGCTGCAAAGCTTTTGGAAAGTGCCGGATATGTGAAGATGCAAAATGGCATTATAAGAAATATAAGCGGCAGCGGTTTAAGATTTACTTCAAATGATGATTTGAATGTAGGCGATATTATCCAATGTGCATTTGTGCTGGGAAATACCGCTATGTTTATCAAAAGCAAGATTTTAGAAAAACAACATATGACAGGAGCTTCTGCAAAATTTCGATACAGAGTGTTGTTTTTGGATATGACGTCTGAAACCCAAGACAAAATTATCAGCTATATTTTTGAAGAGCATCTGAAACAGAGAAAATTTAAAACAGAATACATACAAAGCTAAATTTTTGCAAATTCGGCAGCAGCATATTATAAGAGAAATTAACATTGCTAAAAACAAAAAAGCAAAAAAATCCTTTCGCTGGCGCTTATGGTTATTTTGGTTCTTAGTACAGTGCCCATTCAGGCTGCAAATGCGATGAAATCGGCATTTGCAGCGCCTGTTTTGAATGGGTATGATAGGTATTACGGTATGTATGATGCCGCAAAAGCAAATCATACAGAGCCTACCGCAGCGTTGGACACATATACTGCATTTGCGCCCTATTCATATGGCATAACCATTAATAAGTTTGGCGGGTCTTGCCGATTTACCCAAACCCTTGTTGATGTGATGGACGGCACATGGTATGCAGATGCTGTTACATGGGAGGCGGCAAGCAGTATTGTATCCGGAGTGGGGAATGACCAATTTGCTCCGGGCAGCAATTTAACACGCGAACAGATGTCGGTTATACTTTGGGGATATGCCGAACATATGGACTTGACCCTTACGCAAATCAGAACAGGTGCATTTGTCGATGAATCACAAATCAGCGTATGGGCATTACAAGGCTGTGGCCGCTACGTTCGAGGCCGGAGTAATAAACGGAAGAGGAGATTGGGTCTTTGACCCTCAAGCGGGCGGCACGAGAGCAGAAGTAGCTGCTATGTTGTATAATTTTATAGGAGCTGCCGTTTATGATGATGGAGGTGAGTAAAAAACCGTTTTAGTATACGAATAAGTATTTATAAAAGGAATTATCCTTTCAATCGAACTTAATCACCGGCTTACTTAAAACTGCATCGTAGGGGCGCTTGTAGCCGCCCGAAGTTTGTGCATAAACCAAGTATATCTATTACGCAAGACCCGCCGAAAGAATAAAATTAAACAGGAAAAAGCCCGCATTGTCTTAATTGACTTTGCGGGCTTTCTTTTTGCTGTCGTTGAATAACAATCCCGAACCGACCTTGCACAAATATAAATTGTGGGGGTTAGGATTTGACATGTCTTGACGGAGAAAGGGGGATTTGAACCCCCGCGCCGCTTTCACGACCTACCCGCTTTCCAGGCGAGCCCCTTCAGCCACTTGGGTACTTCTCCAAAGTTTATATGTTTACAACTATATTATTATAACAGAAACTTTGGTCTTGTCAAGAGTTTTTTTGTTAAGTAAGCAAGCATCAAATAAAACCGCGCCTATATAGGCGCGGTTTTATTTGATGCTTGCGGAGAAAATACAGTATATGGCGTTTTATCCAACGCAGGCCGCTTGTACAGCCCCCCTTTAAAGCATTTCTGCAAAATGTTTTTAGAAAAATTTACTAAAAAGTGTTTACAAGCAGACGGATTAGTATTATAATCAAATTATTAATTATTCTGAAACTTTATTTTATCATAATGTAAAGTCGTTTCAACACATCAAGTCTATCAGAACCACATTTAGGAGGGCATATTTTTGAACAATAAGAACCAAACAGAATCCGATAATTTTTCTGCAGAAAATCTTTCTTTGATGGAATTGCGAGCCATAGCAAAAGAGCTTAATATCAAGAACATAATTAAGTACAGAAAGTCTCATCTAGCCGAAATTGTCAAAGAAGCACAATCTAAACCGGAACAATCACATACACATTCAAACACAAACTCAAAAACAGATGAAAAAGACATCCCTGCAGAGCTTTCTCGCATGCCCTTATTATCCTTGCGTAAACAGGCCGGAGCCCTGGGCATAAAAAGTGCAGTTCGCTACCGCAAGAATGAGCTTATAGAAATGATGGCCGAAGCAATGATGAAAAATGCGCCGGAAAATGAAGTGAAAATCCCGGAAAATAAAGAAGAAGTTCCGGCGGAAGTTCCGAAAGCTATAGAGATTGCCAAAGAAGAAATTAAGGATGTAATTAAGGAGGAGCGGGCGGAAGCTGCAAAAGAAATAAAAAAAGAAGCCGAGAAAAATAACAAAGAAGAAACAAAGCCGCCGCAATCTTCCGGACGTATTCATCATAAACATCCCAAAGCAGATTACCTTGTGCAATTGGATTCCGGCATAGCACGCTCCGGTATTTTGGAGCTTATGACCGAAGGATATGGCTTTTTGCGTGTGGATAATTATTTGTCCGGTTCAAATGATATCTATGTTTCTCCGGCCCAAATACGCCGTTTTAATTTGAAAACAGGGGATTTGGTAAAAGGCAACATACGCATACCCAAGGAAAACGAGAAATTCAAAGCCCTTTTATATGTAACATCCGTAAATGGAGATGATGCGGGTACAGTTCAAAGAAGGCCGAATTTTGAAGATTTAACGCCTATATATCCCGAAAAAAGAATGACTTTGGAAGCGGCTCATTCTGACCTTGCCACCCGGCTTATAGATTTGGCCGCCCCTATCGGCCTGGGCCAAAGAGGTATGATTGTGTCTCCGCCCAAGGCCGGAAAGACAGTGCTGCTTAAAAAAATTGCAAAATCTATTTTGACAAATCATCAGGATGTGCAGCTTATAGTGCTGCTAATCGACGAAAGGCCCGAAGAAGTGACGGATATGCAGCGTTCCATAGCAAGCGACAGGGCCGATGTTGTATACTCTACATTTGATGAGCAGCCGGAACATCATAAAAAAGTGGCCGAAATGGTTTTAGAGCGGGCAAAACGCCTTGTCGAACAAGGCAAGAATCTTGTGGTTCTTCTGGATTCCATCACGCGTCTTTCCAGAGCATACAATCTTACTATGCCGCCCGGCGGCAGAACTTTGTCCGGCGGCCTGGACCCGGCAGCTTTGTATATGCCCAAAAAATTCTTCGGCGCCGCCCGAAATATTGAAAATGGCGGCTCGCTTACAATTTTGGCTACGGCTCTTGTAGACACCGGTTCTAAAATGGATGATGTTATTTTTGAAGAATTTAAAGGTACGGGCAATATGGAGCTGGTTTTGGACCGACGCTTATCAGAAAAACGCATCTTCCCCGCTATAGATATAAACAAATCCGGCACCCGAAGAGAGGAAATTCTGCTTTCTCAAAAAGAGATGGATGCACTTTATACTTTGCGCAAAAGAATGGGCAATACCAGCATACAGGAGTTTAACGAACAAGTGACCGACATTCTTTTAAGAACGAAGAACAATTCGGAATTTGTGGATGTTATTTCTTCACTATAGCTTTAATGCCAACTTACAACCTATCCAGCACTAACTAACTTGTCTTTTTTTGCTGCAATGCTTCGGTCAAAAAATCTTATGTGTCTTTGGACACACGGAGATTTTTTGCCCTTTGCCATGCGACAAAAATCCTGCGTTATTTAGCACTGTTTAGATTGCAAGTTGGTATTATCACAGACCGACTATATAAGATTTCAAATGACAACCCTCCAAACAGCCAACTCTTTTCCGGAGTTGGCTGTTTGGAGGGTTGTTTGTTTAACTTTGTTGTTGATAAAGAGTCCTGATAAGTGAAAAATCCGGTGTTCCATCTTTAGGTATATTCAAAAAATACTTCAATTGCCAATATTGTGTTTTTTCAGCTTGCTTGCTTGCGGCTTTATCCCAGGGAGGATAAACACGCATAGCCCGTTTTCCGCCGATATTATTTTCTGAAATAATATCTTTTTCACGCAATACAGACTTTGGAAATACAAATTGACCATGGTTATCATCTTTACAAACACTGATAATAAAAAAATCAATGTCATCCGAGATATCGTATGGCTGTATTTGCCCATTTCCGTTTCTTTTCCATAAAACCACAAATTGACCGGCTTTTGTTGGTGTAATTTTTGCTGCACGAAACAAAATATTTAAATTATTTAACCTAAATATGTATGCCCCATATTTTGTACTTTCTTCTTTGTTTATTTTAGTGATTTGAAAGCCTAATAAATCATAAACAGAAAATAAATTATTCTTATTCATCATTCCCCTTTTCCTGTTTGCGCATTGTACCCATGCCTTGTTTTTATAGAGATTATCATATGTCATTTTACTTGTCAAGAATAATCAATTTTATCGGCCGCCTATAATTATTACCCCATATCTGCACAGCCAAAAGCGGGCAGCTTTGCAAGCCGCCCGCTTTTTCAATAAACCTAATGTTTTCCGATACATAAAAATCTGTATTTATGGTGCAGGTTGGGAAATTGTAAGTCCGAAAGAACGTGGGTTCAGCACAGGGTCACTGTCAAGGTCTGCATGAACAACCGCACTAAAACCCATTGTCATGATTAAAAGCAAGCATAGGCCAATCAATCTCTTTTTCATATACTCTATCTCCTTGTGTTATTTTTTTATATATGTCATACGAAGCCAGTTTAATTTCTGAAGCTTTTGCCTTATTGTCATTTTCCGTAAAGAAACTTTCCATTACCTCGTAATATTCCATAATCCTGTAATATTCATGTCTCTCAATTAGATACGGAATGGTTTCGCTTTCTATGTATTTCGATGAAAACACTTGTTCCAGAGCAAGAAGATGCGATAATGAATTAAAAAGAAATTGGTAGTTATCGCTTTCTTCTGATATAGATTTTGCGCGGGTCAATTCAGCTCCGGGCAAGGGGCTTTTCATCATAATAAGGCATAAAATTCTGTAATATAGATTTTCTAAATATTCATCATCGCCTTGTTCCATAAACATATTAGCTTTATCAAAATAATCCAAAGCCCTATTGTATTCTTTTTCTTTTATGCATAAGCAGCCAAGATTATGCATGGCTCTGCCTATGTACTTTTCGTTTCTAAGGTCTTCGGCATGCCGCAAACAATCAACCAGCCTTTTTTTCGCCAGATGCAGCTCTCCAATTCTCATATAATTCATTGCAAGGCTATTATCCAAAAACATAGGAAAAGGGCTTCCCGCTTCACGTTTAACCAAATTGTCCGCCTTCTCCAAACTATTTATAGCACGAAAGCACATCCCCATTCTGGAATAACACAGACCCAAATTAAAATGAAGCATATGCCTGTAATCTCTTTCATCATTAAAGCTGGTTTCATAAGCATTTGTATAGTACTTTAATGCCGCATCATATCTCTTATGGTATATGTTAAGCGAACCCTTGTTATAAAAATAATGATATTTATTTTCTGTAGACATCTTTGAAATATCCGCTTGAGATAAAAGTTCATCTGCCAAATCATATTTACGCTGCGCCATAAGGAATTTAACATAAAACATTTTATATAATATAACTAAATTAATGTCAAAAGGCAGATAAGTAATTTCGTCCAAACTGTAATCTTCAAGAAGCTTTGCCGCAGAACCCAATTTGCCTTGGTTGATTTTTTCTCTCCAGTGTGAAAGACGTACTTTGTAAAGTTTTGCTTCTATTTTATCTAAGACAACTTCATTAATGTCAAGTAATTCCGCCAAATTTTCAGCCTGTTCTTTACTGTACAAGTCACCTGCATTTTCTTCGATTTCAATAAGTTTTATTTTCTTTGCGGTGCATTTTAAATGTGCCGCAATATCTTTTTGCGTAAGGCCTTTTCGTTCATACGCCTCTTTAATTATCTGGGCTATAGGAAGTTTTAAACGCTGTTCCGGATTCAAGAACATACCCTCCTTTTACTGTGAAGTCATTTTGAAAATTTTACTATAAATTGTAGTATACACTACGAAAATTTATCTGTCAACACTTTTATATAAAAAGCTCTAAGTTTTGAAAAATATCTTATACCAAATCAACAAACCAAAAGACAGAAACATAACGCCACATTAATAAACTGCAGTATAGACACAAGGCAAAGTTATATGCTACAATAAATACAAAAGTACTTGCGGAGGGACTTGTAATGCTGTCAAACACAGATATTTCAAATGCTATGGAAATACAATTAGAAAATTCTCTGCCGGCATATCCTGTTTTTCAGGAAGGTATACGCAGAGCACCGGACAGAAGCTTTCGCCTGACCGAAAAACAGGCAGAAACCGCACTTAAAAACGCTTTGCGCTATGTGCCGGAAGAACTTCACAGCGTTTTGGCAAAGGAGTTTATGGAGGAATTGACAACATATGGCCGTATTTATGCCTATCGGTATAGGCCCGAAGGGCGCATATGGGGCAGACCCGTTGACGAATACAGCGGCAAATGCCTGGAGGGAAAAGCATTTCAAGTGATGATTGACAATAATCTTGATTTTGACATAGCCCTTTATCCTTATGAGCTGGTGACTTACGGCGAAACAGGTGCTGTATGCCAAAATTGGATGCAATACCGGCTTATTATGAAGTATCTACAGGAACTGACCCATGACACTACTTTGGTTGTATCCAGTGGTCATCCAGTGGGGCTTTTTCCTTCTTCTCCCGAAGCTCCAAGGGTTATCATCACAAACGGCCTTATGATTGGCATGTATGATAATTTGGCCGATTGGGAAGTGGCCGCACAAATGGGTGCTGCCAACTACGGCCAGATGACGGCAGGAGGCTGGATGTATATTGGCCCGCAGGGCATAGTGCATGGTACATACAATACCCTTCTTAATGTAGGCCGTGTGGTTATGAGCATGAACTATGACGAAGATTTAAGCGGAAAACTTTTTGTTTCCAGCGGGCTTGGCGGTATGAGCGGGGCACAGGGCAAGGCTATTGAGCTTGCAGGCGGCGTGGGCATAATTGCAGAAGTGGATAAAAGCCGTATAGAAACCAGATTTTCTCAAGGTTGGGTGCAGGATATATGCTATAGTCCCGATGCAGCTTTTGAGCTGGCCACAAAATATGTCACCGAACGCAAGCCCTATTCTATAGCATATCACGGCAATGTTGTGGATTTGCTGCAATATGCAGTCCTAACAAATACACAAATTGACATATTAACAGACCAAACAAGCTGCCATAATGTTTATGACGGCGGATATTGCCCGCAAATTTCTTTTGAAGAGCGCACACGCCTGCTTTCGGAAGACAGAGTAAAGTTCACAAAACTTGTAAACCAAACTTTGCTGCGTCATTTCCAGTCCATCCAAGCTCTTACAGCCAGAGGCACTTATTTCTTTGACTATGGAAATTCTTTCCTAAAGGCTGTTTACGACTGCGGCATTATGGAAATCAGCAAAAACGGAAAAGACGACAAAGACGGTTTTATTTTCCCTTCATATGTAGAGCATATTTTGGGCCCGGAACTTTTTGATTACGGCTATGGCCCTTTCCGTTGGGTATGCTTATCCCGCAAGCCTGAAGATTTAGTAAAAACAGATGCCGCTGCCGCTGCTTGCATAGATAAAACCCGCCGCCCTGCTGATGCGGATAATTATAATTGGATAGTGAATGCCGCTGAAAATAAGCTTGTGGTAGGCACATTGGCCCGCATTTTGTATCAGGATGCAGAGGGTCGCACAAAAATTGCGCTTAAATTTAATGAAATGGTAAGAAATGGTGAAATAGGCCCCATTATGCTAGGCAGAGACCATCATGATGTGTCCGGTACTGACAGTCCGTTCAGAGAAACATCCAATATAAAAGACGGCAGTAATATTATGGCTGATATGGCTACCCAGTGTTTTGCAGGTAATGCGGCAAGAGGCATGTCGCTGATAGCTTTGCATAACGGCGGCGGCGTGGGCATAGGCAAGTCTATCAACGGCGGTTTTGGCTTGGTGCTTGATGGTTCAGAGCGTATCGATAATATAATACGTTCTGCTATGATGTGGGATGTTATGGGCGGCATCGCAAGAAGAAGCTGGGCGCGCAATGCAAATTCTATAGAAACCGCAGCGGAATATAATAAAAATCATCAAGGTCATATCACATTGCCTTATGTTGCTGATGATGAGCTTGTTGCAGATGTGGTTAAAAAAGGTATCAAAAAATAATAAATTATAACTATAGACTTCTTGCGAAATTATAACGAACCGATTTTTGAGCGTCACTTTGCACGCCGATAGCGTTAAGCGAAAAAATCGTGTGAGTTATTTTCGCAAGAAGGCTAATAAATACGAAAGGACGAATATTATGACAAAACTGGTGGAATGTATTCCTAATTTCAGCGAAGGTATTAACCAAGAAATTATAGAGGGCCTTGCGGACATAGTCCGCTCTTCACCCAGCTGTACCTTGCTTGACTATTCAAGTGACGCAAGCCATAACCGCAGTGTATTTACATTTGTCGGGGATGTAGAAGGCATAAAAACATGTGCAGTTAACTTGGCGAAATATGCTTGTTCAAATATTGACTTAAGCAAACATTCGGGCGAGCATCCCCGCATGGGAGCTGTGGATGTGATTCCTTTTGTCCCTGTTAAAAATGCTACAATGGCAGAATGTATAGAAATTTCCAAAGAAGTGGCAGCTAAAATAGCAGAAGAAACAGGCATACCTATATTCCTTTACGAAGAATCTGCCTCAAAGGAAACGCGGCGTAATCTGGCAGCGATACGCAAAGGAGAATTTGAAGGTATGGCAGAGAAAATGACCAAGGATGTCTGGAAACCTGACTTCGGCCCTTCTTCACCCCATTCTACCGCAGGCGTTACTGCTGTGGGCGCTCGTATGCCTTTAATTGCTTTTAATGTAAATCTTTCTACAAGCGATATTAACATAGCTAATAATATAGCCAAAATTGTAAGAGGTTCATCGGGCGGTTTTAAGCATGTTAAAGGAATAGGCATAATGCTGGAGGACCGCAATATTGCCCAAGTTTCAATGAATATGGTAAATTATGAAGGAACGCCGTTATACCGTGTTGTGGAATTGATTCGTGCAGAAGCAAAAAGATATGGGGTTTCTGTTACAGGTACCGAGCTTATCGGCCTTGCACCCGCTAAAGCACTTATAGATTCTGCAGAATACTATTTACAAATTGAAAATTTTGATTATGGTAAGCAAGTGCTGGAAAATCATCTTTTGTAAGGAGCTGATTTCATGAAGCTGTCGAAGCGGTTATTTTTTGGATTGTACTTGCCTGGTTTCTTGTTCTTGCTTGCAGGTATTGCATATTTTATTTATTGGGTGGTCTTCCAAGGACGCTGGGACGATACGCTTTTTAGGCTTGCTATCATCGTTATGGTTTTCATGGGATGGACTTTCATTGTTCTGGGAGATATTTTGAAAAATCAGATAAACAATGCCGAAGCTCAACGAGAAATTCTGCAAAAGTTAAATGAAATTGAAGCAAAAGTAACTAGCGAGGAGAAAAAAGATGCTTGATTTATTAATTAAATCCGCTAACTTAGCCACCCCTTTAGGAGACAAGCCAAAAAAAGGCGAAGACTTTGGCAGCATTCTTATAGAGAATGACACAAATATTGGTATTTGTGACGGTAAAATTGCATATATAGGCCGCGAAAACCGGGAAGCTGCTAAAATATTAGATGCTGGTGGTAATTTAGTAACGCCGGGTTTGGTGGATTGCCATACACATTTGGTTTTTGGCGGCAGCCGCCAAAATGAACTTGAATTAAAACTCTCCGGACATGACTATTTAGAGATTTTAGCGGCCGGGGGCGGCATATTATCAACTGTCGAGTCCACAAGGGCAGCGGATTTTGATGAATTATACAATAAATCCGCAAAATTTTTGGACGATATGCTGCGCCACGGCACTACTACAGTAGAGTCAAAATCTGGATATGGTTTGAATTTAGAAACGGAGCTAAAGCAGCTTAAAGTTGCACACAAGCTTCAAAACGAACATGCATCAGATGTGGTATCTACATTCATGGGCGCACATGCCATACCAAAAGAATATAAAGAAAATCCCGATGCTTATGTAGATTTGATTATAAACGAAATGATTCCTTCGGTAGCAAAATCTGGTCTGGCAAAATATTGTGATATTTTTTGTGAGGCAGGAGTTTTTAATTCCGAGCAAAGCAAAAAAATCCTTTCTGCCGCAAAAGATTCGGGCATGGGCATCAAAATACATGCCAATGAAATTAACAATCTTGGCGGCGCTCTGCTTGCGGCAGAACTTGGTGCAATTTCAGCAGAGCATTTAATCGCATCAAACCATGATGATATGGAAGCCCTTTCTAAAAGCGGCACAATAGCTGTGTTGCTGCCTACTACCAGTTTCTATCTTGGTAAAGATTTTGCGCCCGCAAAGGAAATGGCTGAAAAAGGCATTGCTCTGGCAATAGCCAGCGATTTTAACCCGGGAAGCAGCCCTAATTACAACTTGCAGTTATCTATGACGCTTGCCTGTCTAAAATATCGGCTTAATCCGTCTCAAGTGCTTACAGCAGTTACGCTAAACGCAGCATGTGCTATAGATTTAGGAAATTCCAAGGGCACTGCAGAAATCGGCAAAGATGCGGATTTAGTCATTTGGGATTGTCCCGATTTAAACTATCTGCTCTATAGATTTGGCAACAACCAAGCAAAAATCGTAATAAAAAATGGAAAGAGGGCGTTTTAGCTTTGGAGTATATTGACAAGCAAAAACACAGACAAATGACAGAAAAAGCACAGAAATGCGTTGAAACCCACGCCAAACAGGCGGTTGTCGTAAGCTTTATTCCTCTTGTATCCATACCTATAATTTACGGTGTCTGTGCCAAAATGATAATAAAATTAGATAAAATATTTGGCATTAAAACCGCCAAGGGTTTTAATTCTGAAATTGTCTATAACATAGCGGCAGGGATAATTGCCGCCCCAGCCCTTGCAATTCCTTTTCTTGGGGCAGGCATCGCCTCTGTTTACATTAAATCTATCGGCGAAACCTATGTAGAAGCAGTTTCTGCAGTTGTAGGCAGCTCTACTTTGCAAGAAATTAGCAACAACGCTCTTACGGCCCGCCGCCTAAAAGAAGAATTGCAGAAAATTTATGCCAAAAAGCGTAAAGACCAGCTTGAACGGCAAAAAAATATAGAAAAAAAGGAGAAATTGATTAGTGAAAACACTTGCTGATATGAATTTAGCGGAATTTAACGCCGCTATAGCTTCAAAAGAACCTGCGCCGGGTGGCGGCTCTGCCTCTGCAATGGCGGGGGCTATGGGGGTTGGTTTGTCAGTAATGGTGGCAAATCTTACCAAGGGCAAGAAAAAATATGCAGAGCATGATGAGCTGATGCAGGAAATTATTACTAAAGCATCCGCCTTGCAAGAATCCTTTGTATCAGCAATAGATAAGGATACAGAAGCTTATAACGGAGTTTCTGCCGTGTTTTCTATGCCAAAGGAAACAGATGAGGACAAAGCAGAGCGGGCCCGCTCAATGGAAGCTGCTTTAAAATCAGCCACTCTTGTGCCTTATGAACTTATGGAAAACTGCGGCAAAGCTTTGGATTTGGTGGAGAGCATGATTGGCCGCTCCAACACCAATTGCGCATCGGATTTAGGGGTTGCGGCCCTTAATTTGGGTTCGGCTGCTATGGGCGCTTGGATGAATGTGATGATTAATTTGTCGGGCATTAAGGATGAAGAATTTGTGCAGAAAATTAAGTCCGGCGGCGGGGTTACCATTGAAAAATGCAAGAAAAGCTCTCAGGTAGTGATTGACCAGGTTATGAATGGCCTTAAATAATTTTAATTCTGGTATAAAATCAATCTAATATTATCGCATAATATTACCGAATTAACGACACCAACCAGCCTCTGCAAACTAGGCTTATATTTTGTAATTGAATTTTATAATAATGATATATGGGAATATATGCCGTTTACAGGAGTGCCGGTGCCGTTAGAAGCATTAGTGATACTTCCGCATGATTATTTACAAATGGTACAGGATATTTCAAGTTATTTACCAATGAAGCAAGGACTTTATAGGATAAGTAAAAATATAGCACTTGCTTTGGGAGCAGGAGAAAGTCTAAGATTCTACAGTCATAATGTATCGGCAGAATTTACATGGATGTTTTAAGTAATAAAGACATCGCAAGGCATCGTAGTCATCTACTATAAATTCAATCAAAGCCAATTTAATCAGTAAATTCCTGATTAAATTGGCTTTGATAATATTGAATCATGTCTGCACCTTTCCTACTTCGGCTTATTCTTACTGTTTGCTTTATACTGCTCCAATATATAATTTTTATTGGCTGTTATTATCACATTTTCTTTAGCAGGAAGCCCGTATGATTCTTTAACCTTTGCGCGGCTTTTCTCTTCCTGGGCACGAATCTTCACATCCAGCTCCAGAACTTCTTTTATGCTGTCCTGCATTTTTTGAATCTGCTCCTTATATTCTGCGCTCTTTTCTTCAAATTCAGCAGAAAGTCCGTCAAAAATCCTTTGAAAAACTTCGTCACAGGCAATCACTTCATCAATTTGGGCCTGTTTAAGCCGGCCCATACCCATAAGAAACTCCCGCCTTTCTTCACCGGGCGGCTGGTTATAAAGATTTTCCTGATTTTCACTGATATTAAGAATAGCAGAAAGAGCATCCTTTTTTTTATTTAAAATCTCTTGCAGAAGCGCTAATTTAGTTTCAAATTGCTTATCATGACTTAAAGTATTATCCATATAATAAATAATCACCTATCCCTGTACACACTGCGGAAAGGCCCGCCGGGATTTAATGTCATACCGTTTATTTCGTAGAGTTCTTCAACAGTGACAAAAGTAAATCCCTTTTCAATTAATATATCAACTGCCATTATAGTTGCTTTTACAGAACTTTCATGTATATCATGCATAAGAATGATGCTTCCGTCAGTTGTGGATTTTATAATATTGTCTCTCACCAAAAAAGCATCTCTGTGATACCAATCCTTTGGGTCCACACTCCAAAGAATAGCCGACATACCCATATCTTCTACAATAGTCAGCACTTGGTCGTTAAAACTTCCATATGGCGGGCGGTGAAGCGAAGGTCTTTCACCTGTTATGTTCTCAATACGGTCAGAAGTTTTATTAAGTTCGTTTATAATATTTTGTGCGCCCATTCTGGTAAATTCAGGATGGCTAAAACTATGATTTCCAATAGAGTGGCCTTCTGCATGCATTCTTTCTACCACATGCGGATAGCGCTCTATCTCGGAACCCAGCAGAAAGAAAGTGGCACGGACACCTCTTTCGGCCAGGGCATCAAGAAGCGCCACGGTGTTTTCCGGATGCGGCCCATCATCAAATGTAAGAGCAATATAGCCGGGAACGGCTGTGCGCACATCAGCTTCAAAGTTATTATCTTCTGCATCTTTCACTGCTGCGACCCCTCTCCAAATATCTCCAAAATTTTCTAAGGGAATGGTGAATGTTGTATAACTTTCCGCTTCTTTTGAAAAATCATGATTTCTTATATAAAGATACAAGTTTTCGCTGTCAAAATTAAATTTTTCGCAGCCTGTAAGATTTGCAGATGAAGCCACCAAGGCCGTTATTGCCCCGCGATAATCGGCATCTTTTTCAAACAATTCATAATTAGAAATGATTCTATTATATTGCAAATCAAAATTAAAAACATATTTTTTGGCGGTATATCCGTCCGCATCCCCATAGCTCCTTAAATCCAGAGCCAAACCAAAGACGTATTCATTATACCAAAACGACATGCCTCTTACAAAAAAGCAGCCATGTGTGTTTTTAAAAGCAAAGTTGTCCAAATGGTTTAAAATTATAGCATCTATAAGGCTGTTTAGTTCAAAACTCAAAGTAATGGGGAATGATATATCAATTATTATATTTTCATCTTCTTCTTGTATAATTTTGAAATATATGGTATCATCATGGGCATAAGCAGCCGCAAGCTTCATTGTTTCGGCTTTAAACCGCAAAAATTCAGCAGAAACAGGTTCGGTTTTCTTATAATCCCCTTCCGTTTCTTCTTGCGGAAGTGACATCAAATAAGCCCCCGGAGCCAAATCTGAAAAAGCAAGCACTTCTGTACCCGAAACGGCACTTCCGGTACAGGCTGCAAAAACCAATAAAAACACAAAAAGCACCAAAAATACCGGTGTTAAAAAAACAAGTCTTTTCATAATTCCTCCCAGGGCATCATAATGCCATAATACAATTATACCTCACTAATACAAAATTACAAGGCCCTTTGATAATAAAATTTTTCGCATTTTTTCTTAATTTTAGGAAAAAAGGTATTGACAGGGTAAAGTATATGTGATAGAATTATGCAGTGCCAGCAAAATCGGCTCTTTTTTACGTGATTATTTTTAATGACGTTTATACTTAGAATGAGGTGGAAAGAATGAGGACAAAGATTACTCTTGCATGCACCGATTGCAAGCAAAGAAATTACGAAACCAAAAAAGAACGTAAAAATCATCCCGACAGAATGGAATTTAAAAAGCATTGCAAATTCTGCAACAAACACACAGTCCACAGAGAAACCAGATAATTATTAACGGACATTAAGGAAGTGAAAAAATGGATGACAATAAAAAAGAAAAAAAAGACCAAAACGAAATAAAGGATAGGTCCGAAAAGTCTGAAAAAAGCGGTCTTGCCGTATGGTTTGAAGGCATTATGGGCGAATTTAAGCGCATAACTTGGCCCAGCCGCCCGGAACTTGTTAAAATGACTGTAACCGTCATAGTAACAAGCGCTATTTTCGGCGGCGTCATCGTTGGATATGACTTTGTTTTGGCCGCCGGCTACAATGCTTTAGTCAGCCTGTTTAATTAGGTAGGGGAGGCAAAAGCATATGTCAGAAACCGCAGCAGAGCATCGCTGGTATGTGGTTCATACCTATTCCGGCTATGAAAACAAAGTTAAAGCCAATCTGGAAAAAATAATTGAAAACAGGGGTATGCAAGACCAAATTTTGGAAGTTTCCGTGCCTATACAAAATGTTGTTGAGGTGAAAAACGGAGTTAAAAAAACAGTGGCCAGAAAGGTTTTCCCCGGATATGTTCTGGTTTTTATGCAGATGAATGACGAAACATGGTATGTGGTACGAAATACCCGTGGTGTCACCAGTTTTGTAGGCCCGGGCAGCAGGCCCGTTCCCCTTACAGAAGAAGAAATTCGCTTTATGGGCCTTATTGAAGATATTGAAGAGGTTATTGACCTTAATGAAGGCGACCATGTACGCATAACCACAGGACCTTTTGAAGATTCCGTGGGCATTGTTACAGAAATTAACCAAAGCCGCAAGGTGGTTATTGTATCACTGTCAATTTTTGGCAGAGAAACACCGGTGGAATTGGACTACGTTCAAATTGAAAAAATGTAGATTAATAGTTATTTTAGTTAATACGTGGGAGGGAGTATCCCGCTAAAACCACTTTAGGAGGAAACAGAAATGGCAAAAAAAGTAACAGGTCTGATTAAATTTCAAATCCCCGCAGGCAAAGCCACGCCTGCGCCACCTGTAGGTCCGGCGTTGGGTCAGCACGGCGTAAATCTTATGGGTTTTTGCAAGGAATTTAACGACCGCACAGCAAAACAGGCAGGTCTTATCATACCTGTAGTTATCACTGTATACGCCGATAAAAGCTTTACTTTTATAACAAAAACGCCCCCTGCGGCTGTATTGCTTAAAAAAGCCGCAAATATAGAATCCGGTTCCGGCGTACCCAATAAAACCAAGGTGGCTACCGTTACATCCGCTCAGGTAAAAGAAATTGCCCAAACCAAAATGCCCGACCTTAATGCGGCAAGCATTGAATCCGCTATGGAAATGATTAAGGGCACCGCAAGGTCTATGGGCATTGTTGTTGAGGGATAGATTTAACTTAATAAGGCTTAAAATTGCGGAGGTGCATTATGCTTATTGTGACCGCTAACGAAATTTCAGGCAAAAACATACAGTGTCTTGGACTTGTTCAAGGCAGCGTTGTTATGACAAAGCACATCGGAAGGGACATTGCCGCAGGTTTTAAAAGCCTTGCAGGCGGAGAAATTAAAGGCTATACAGAATTGATGAATGAAGCCCGCACCATCTCCACCCAAAGAATGTCCGAACACGCAAAAAGCCTTGGCGCAGATGCCGTTATTGCCGTTAGATTCAGCACTTGCTCTGTAATGGGCGGGGCCAGCGAAGTTATGGCATATGGTACCGCTGTAAAATTTAAGTGATGCGGAAATATATAGTTATTGCCCTTTGCTTGATAATTTTATCAGCAGTTTCCGTCTTAATTGCTTTTAATTATCGTGTTGTACTTATAACATCAGGGATACAGGAAACATATGTTTTGCACGAAGGCAATTCACCCGGAGTTATCAGGCCATACCGTGTAATTTTTTCGCAAGGCGGCCGTAATGGCCCGCAAATTGCCAAACTAACCAGAAACTTTGGTATTTGGAGTGTAGAACAAAGGGCAGACCCTAATTCAAGTCCTTTTGTCTTTGGGGTTTTACTGTTCAATTGGACGGAAATGACTTCTATTCCCGAAAATGCACATGGGCGGTATTTATATCATGTTATTTATTACAATCATACTGCACCGGAAGAAATTCACATAAACTACGAGCTTTTGCCACCCGGTATGAATGTCAATATATTAAAGTTAAGTGATGCGTATATTCTGCACTTCACCACTTTTAATTCAGATGAACTTGAGTATATCGGCTTTTTGGGAGGCGTTCCGTCTTTTGCAGAAAGCTTGATAAACGATTTTATTCAATAAATAAGTGGGAGACAGCTTTGCTGTCGCCAACACCACAAGGAGGATTTACAATGAAAAGAGGTAAGAAGTATCGTGAAAAGGCCGCTTTGGTGGATAAATTTATGCTGTATGATACCACCGAGGCGCTTGAACTTGTACAAAAAGTTAATTATTCTAAATTTGATGCAACAGTTGAATGTCACTTACGTTTAGGCGTAGACGGCCGCCATGCAGACCAGCAAGTGCGCGGCGCAGTTGTGCTTCCTCATGGTACCGGCAAAACTCAGCGTATACTGGTCTTTGCCAAAGGAGATAAAGCAAAAGAGGCCGAGGAAGCCGGTGCAGATTTTGTGGGCGCTGACGAACTTGTTCCAAAAATTCAAAACGAAAACTGGTTTGAATATGATGTGGTTATTGCCACTCCTGATATGATGGGCGTTGTTGGCCGCCTTGGACGTATTTTGGGCCCCAAAGGCCTTATGCCCAACCCAAAAAGCGGCACTGTTACTATGGATATTAAAAAAGCTGTGGATGACATTAAAGCCGGTAAAGTGGAATATCGTTTGGACAAAACAAATATAGTGCATGTTCCCATAGGAAAAGTTTCCTTTGGAACTGAAAAACTGGCAGATAATTTCCAAACACTTGTTTCTGCCGTAGTTAAAGCAAAACCCTCTGCTGCTAAAGGAACTTATCTTAAAAGTGTTGTCGTTGCGCCCACAATGGGGCCCGGCATCAAAGTAAATGCAGCAAAACTTATGCCATAATGGGCATCTTTTCTAAAAAAGATAGTCTTTCCAGGGCCCACTACAGGGCCCTGGTTTGTTGTGCAATCCCTATGGCTGCAAATTTCGGCACAAAGGACTTGCTGCTCCCTATCCCCAAAATAAAGCCGGAATTTGCCGCAAAAGCTCTTGAAGCCTGGGATGTTAAAGACGGACGGGACACAATTTCAGCTATGGAGAGTTTCTCTTTGGCGCAAGCTCATAATCCTATAATTACTGAAATTTTTGACAATATTATCGAAAAAAATCAATATGAAATTATAAGAGGAATCTTTACGCCCATCAAAAAAAATGACCTCTTAGAGCTTAATTTGCCGCAAAACTTCAATAATTTATGGAAGTCTATTACAAATAATGCCAATGAGGATATCGAAGTCTTTACGGACTATTTGGCTAATCCTTCTGAAAATATCACTTTTCATAATATCACGCAGTCTGTGGTATTAAACCGCATAAACACAGGCATAACCGGATATGAAAGAACCATAAGGTCGCTTATTGTCTTTGGCTGCTCTATGGATGAACTTACAAAAATTACTAACTTTTGTGCCTGGGATTTGGGGCGCACAGGCTTTATAGCTAAAATGTCCGTGGCCGCCGGTTTTATCGGCATTGACACCGCATGGAAATACATGCTGGACGCCGGAGACAGCACATACAAAACCTACATAAACTGGCGTCAATTTTTGGCAGCTTATTTCCTGGGCCGCGGCATGGCCTTGACCCAGAAAGAGCAGGAAATTGGGGAATTTGGTGATGCTATCGGATATTTGCTGAAGCATAAAAAAAGTCCTTATAGTTTATCACCGCTAAAATCTTAATTATTATTGCACATTCATAGGGGCGGCTTGCAGCCGCCCCTATGAAATATCATTAACCACCAAACATCCTGTCTTTATCCCTTTCTACCCCCACTCAGGCACATTTAAAGAAGTAAATCCCCCTCCGGAATACCTCTTACCCATCTTAAGTATCAACAAACCATCTTCCACATAATAAACAACTATCTTATCATTTATATTCCAGCGCATCATATCCATTAACTCTTTAGACAAAGATATATTACCGTCCCAATCAATCTTTTCTATAAACCTGTCAATTCTCTTTCTCATATTCATTGCATTTGCTGCTCTAAGAATAACTATACTGCCCACTGGTGATAAGACAATCTTTCGTTTTTTTGAGATACTTTTTCTTATAAGCTCTTGTCTTAAATCTTCATGAAGGGTTATTCTGAATTTACCGCCGTTGTCTGCTTTTTCAATTGGTACTGAACTATATCTTTCCATTAAAAAACCACTCCTTTAGTCTGATTTTTGTAATGTCAAGGGATGGATTGTGCTTGACAAGCAAACCTGAGTGGATTATAATATTCTCAGGTCTTTGGGCCTTATAGTGCGTGCTTGTCTGGCTGTGGATTTCGAGGTCTCTTCCAGACAAGCACATTTTATTAGTATCCCATCTATATAGGAATGGAGTAAATCCATCCCTTGATATATACATAGTTCCATTTTATACTAAGTTTTGATGTTCGTCAACAGTTTTTTATAAATTTATGTGGTTTAAATATTTAGTTTAAAATAAGCGGGCGGTAGCTGACCTAAGCCTAAGATAAAGCCCTCAATTAAAATTAAAATAAATTTTTGAAAAAACTTCTTGACAAAATACATTTCGACATGTATAATCTAATTTGTTGCCATAGACAGCAGGTATCGCATATGCGAATTAAACCCCGCCGAGGCGTAAAAAGAGACTTTAAGCCTTTTTGCGTTAGTGGCAGAAAGGCTTTTTATATAAGCCGTATCATGAAATAGAATCGAGGTGAATTATGCCAAAAGTTGCCGAGAAGCAAGTTGTTATTAATGAAATTAAAGAAAAACTGACAAATGCCAGCTCTATCGTGTTGGTTAACGCCCGCGGCCTTACTGTGGAGCAGGACACAACCCTGCGCCGTAAGCTGCGTGAAGGCGGTGTTGACTATAAAGTCTATAAAAACACTATGATAGGATTTGCTGTAGAGGGCACTGATTTTGCAGAGATTACTCCACATTTGGAAGGCCCTACGGCTTTGGCAATATCGTATGATGATGCCACTGCAGCCGCACGCATTATTTCAAAAGAGCTTAAAGCCATGCCTGTGCTTGAATTTAAAGCAGGGGTTATTGACAAAGTGCTTTATGACAGCAAAGGGGTATTTGCAATTGCAAATATTCCAAGCAGAGAAGAGCTTTTGTCCAAGCTGCTGGGCTCTTTCAAATCTCCAATGTCTACTTTTGCAAGGCTTGTTAGCCAAATTGCCGAAAATAAAGGTGATGGCAATGCCCCTGCGCCTGTAGAGCCTGTGACAGAAGCAATAGCCGAAGAAGCGCCGGTTGCAGAAGAAGTTCCCGCAGAGGCTCCTGCAGAAGAAGCATCTGCAACAGAATAGTTTAATTAAATAATAAGGAGTTGTATAAAATGGCAAAATTATCTATAGAAGAAATTATATCAGCCGTCGAAGAGCTAACCGTTTTAGAGCTTAACGAACTTGTAAAAGCAGCCGAAGAAAAATTTGGCGTGTCTGCTGCTGCGGGTGTTGTTATGGCTGCTGCCGGCGGTGGCGGTGGCGAAGCTGTCGAGGAAAAAACCGAATTTGATGTAGAACTTACTGCAGTCGGAAGTGAAAAAATTAAAGTTATCAAAATAGTCCGTGAGGTTACAAGCCTGGGCCTCAAGGAAGCCAAAGACCTTGTAGACAGCGCACCTGCTATGCTAAAAGAAGCTGCATCCAAAGAAGATGCGGAAGGCATAAAAGCCAAGCTTACAGAAGTGGGAGCAACTGTTACCATAAAATAGTTTAGCTCTTTTAAAATATTTTTGAATTTACTATTGCAAAAGTATTTTGCTTATGCTATAATCATCAGAGTCGGTTGCAAGCCGGCTCAACATGTGCGCATAGCTCAGCTGGATAGAGCGTCTGACTACGGATCAGAAGGCCAAGGGTTCGAATCCTTTTGCGCACATTATTCCCGCCCTCAACAATTTTGGCTTGTTGGGGGCTTTTTTTAGGGGGCTTCTTGTGAATGATTTATATAATCAAATAGAGTTGTTACTTAAAAAAGTTGATTTTGAAGCAATTTGGAATGGTTTTGAACCTTGCGGTTTTGCAGTTTTTACTGCCGAAACTGTATATTTGAAAGATAAACAAATACCTTGGGATGAGCGTTTTATGGGAAGCACCGTCATCCAGTTTGAAGGCCGTCTGCTTGCAATATGGATGATTGTGGATGAAGACGATATTGACGCAGAAAGGATTGCCGCAGGTATTGTTCATGAAATGTTTCACTGTTTTCAAAGTAAGCAGAATGACAGCAGGGGCATAAACGAATTTGCGATGTTTGCATATCCGCAGGATTTGGACAATTGCCAGCTTAAAACAGCAGAAAACCATTATTTAGCAAAAGCTTTTATTGAAAGCAGCCGTGTAGATTTTGCGCAGTTTATTGCTTTGCGCCGTGCAAGACGCCGTATTATAGGTGATATTATTATGCAGGAAATGCATGGTGAAACATCCGAAGGGATGGCTGAATTTGCCAGTTTGATGGCTTTGCGGCAAATAAACCGCAATAAATTTATGGAGGATATTGAAAAACATATAATTTATATGCGTAGCCCCGATAATCTCTTTAATGTACGGCGAATGGCTTATTCTGTGGGTTGTGTGATGTGTTTTGCGATGAAATCGCTTAATATTGATTTTTTTCATGAATTATCAGACAGTCGCACGCTTTTTGAGCTTATTCCGCACGAAGCAGACGCTGTAGAGACAAATTTTTATACCCAAAAGCAGAAGCTGCAGGATGAGTTTGATAGTTTTATGAAAAATCATAATAACAGGGTAGAAATTGATGAAGAAATTGCCGGATTTGACCCCATGAATATGGTTCGCTTAGGTGATAAATTCTTGTGCAAGCGGTTTGTAATGCTTGGGAAACAATATTTTGACGGGCCGATTATGCTTGAAATGAAAAAGGATTCCGATAGGCAAGTAACGGCATATATAAGGTGATTAAATGGATTTTATTGTAAAAACCAACGATTTGGTATTTGAATATAGAGTGGCAGTATCGGAGGATGGCAAAGAGCAGGAATCTTTTGCTGCCTTGGACGGTGTTGACATCTCTGTAAAAAAAGGTGAGTTTTTGGCAGTGTTGGGGCATAACGGCTCCGGCAAGTCCACGCTGGCAAAGCAGATAAACTGCCTGCTTTTGCCTACCTCCGGCACTGTTTGGGTCAAGGGTATATCCACCGCAGACGAAAGTAAGGTTTGGGACATACGCTCTTCTGTCGGAATGGTTTTTCAAAATCCCGATAATCAAATAATAGCCACTATTGTGGAGGATGATGTGGCTTTTGGCCCGGAAAATCTCGGTATACCTTCTGCCCAAATCCGCCAGCGCGTAGACGAAGCGCTTGCTTGGGTGGGCATGACTGAATATACAACAAATCCTCCCCATTATCTTTCCGGCGGACAAAAACAAAGGGTGGCTATTGCAGGAATACTTGCTATGAAACCCGATATTATTGTCTTGGATGAACCAACAGCCATGCTTGACCCCATCGGACGCCGCGAAGTTATGAATGTGGTACGGCGGTTAAATGCCGAAGAAAATATTACAATAATTTTTATCACACATTTTATGGATGAAGCAGCCCAGGCTGATAGAATAATTGTTATGGAAGAAGGAAAAGTGGCTTTGGAAGGTGCGCCGGAAGAGATTTTTACGCGAATTGATACTTTAAAAGGCATAGGTCTTGATGTGCCGGGATGTGTGGAAATAAGGGAAAAGCTGCGTCATGCCGGAATTGATTTAGCCCCTGATATCTTGACCATCGACAACTTGGTGGAGGCAATATGTCAATACAAATAATTAATTTATCGCATACTTACAGCAAAGGGACGTCCTTTGAAAAAAAGGCCCTTAAAAACATAAATATAACCATAGAAAAAGGTGAGTTTGTAGGACTTATAGGCCATACAGGCTCGGGAAAATCCACACTTATTCAACACCTTAATGTACTGCTGCGCCCCCATGAAGGCAGCGTCATTATAGACGGTGAGAATATTGGTGCAGAAAAATCCCGTTTAAAGGCTATCCGTTCTAAAGTGGGCTTGGTTTTTCAATATCCTGAGCATCAGTTGTTTGAAATGACAATATATAAAGATGTGGCGTTCGGCCCTGCAAATGCCGGTGTAAATGCGGATGAAGTAAAGCAAAGAGTTGAAGAAGCTTTGACTATTGTGGGCATACCGCCGGAATTGTACGAAAAATCACCCTTTGAGCTTTCAGGAGGTCAAAAACGCAGAGTGGCAATTGCGGGAGTTTTAGCAATGCGCCCGGAAGTGCTTGTGCTGGACGAACCCACTGCGGGTCTTGACCCAAGAGGGCGCGACGAGATTTTGGGGCAAATTAAGAACATGCATGAGAAATTAAAATTAACGGTTATTTTGGTATCTCATAGCATGGAAGACATCGCCCGGCTGGTAGACAGAATTTTTGTGATAAACCGGGGTGAAATTGTGCTTAATGGCCCGCCGTCAGAAATATTTGCGCAAATTGAAGCTTTGGAAGCCATTGGTCTTTCTTCCACACAAGCAGCATATGCTGCAGAAAAATTGCGGCAGCGGAGCTTTGATATTCCGGAAGGAATATACACCGTGGATGCCGTTGTAGAAGCTATATTAAAAGTATTGAGGTAAACATGATAAAAATAACCATAGGACAATATTATCCTGCGCAGTCTTTTATTCACCGAATGGATGCCAGAATGAAACTGTTGTGTACTATAATTTTCATCACAATATTATTTTTTATCGGCAACTTCTTGGGGTATGCCTTTGCGGCGGCTTATTTGCTGACCATGATAAAAATTTCAAAAGTGCCTATAAAGTTTCTGTTTAGGGGCTTTAGAGCAATTTTCTTTATCATTGCATTCACTGCCATCCTTAATATGTTTTTTACAGCGGGGGAAGTTGTGCTTTTACAGCTTGGCGGTGTGCGTATAACGCAGGAAGGCTTAACAAATGCGGCGCGTATGGCGATACGTCTGGTTATGCTTTTAATGGGTTCTTCGCTGCTAACGCTGACCACTACACCAATACAACTGACAGACGCAATTGAATTTGCATTAAAACCCCTTAAGCGAGTAGGCGTTCCCGCCCATGAAATTGCAATGATGATGACTATAGCTTTGCGTTTTATCCCTACTTTAATTGAAGAAATGGATAAAATTATGAAAGCACAAATGGCCAGAGGTGCGGATTTTGATACTGGCGGTCTTATAAAAAAGGCCAAAAGCCTTGTTCCTTTGCTTGTTCCTTTGTTTATATCGTCCTTTCGCCGTGCAGACGAGCTGGCTTTGGCTATGGAAGCCAGATGTTACAGAGGCGATGTTGGGCGCACAAGAATGAAGCAAATGCGCATGGCGTCTTTGGACTACAAAGCGTTGTTCATTATGGTTCTTTTTATATTATGTATTTTATTTTTAGAGTATGTTGCGGGCATTTGGGGAATATGGTAAATGGGTATTCTTTTTACAATTGCGTATGACGGCACAGACTATTGCGGCTGGCAAATTCAAAAAAACGGCGTTTCCGTATGTTCAGTGCTGGAAGCCGCTCTGCATCCGGTCTTTTCTGACGGCTTTTCTCTGCTTGGGGCCAGCCGTACCGATGCGGGCGTTCATGCATTAGGCCAGCGGGCGCATTTGATACCGAAATCTTTCTGCAAAGTGCCGCTTGATAAGCTTCCGCTTGTAATTAATTCCTGCTTGCCAAAAGATATACGTATTGTTGATGCAACAAGTGTTCCCGACAGCTTTCATCCTATAAATGATGCCAAATCAAAAACTTACAGATACCAAATTCATAACCATAAATATGAAAATCCCTTGCTGCGCCGCTACGCGGCTTTTGTTCCTGCCCATTTAGATATTACTGCTATGCACAACGCCGCCGGGCATTTCGCAGGCTGTCACGATTTTGCGGCTTTCTGCGCATCCGGCTCGTCTGTAAAGTCCACTGTGCGCACTGTCTTTTCTGTCGATGTAGAACGCTGTGAAAATAGTGTATTTATAACAATAAGCGGTGATGGATTTTTATATAATATGGTTAGGATTATTGCAGGTACTTTGGTTGATATCGGGCACAGAAAGTTAAGCGCGGGCGATTTACCTGCTGTTATATTAAGCAAAGACAGGGCTGCCGCAGGCAAAACCATGCCGCCGCAGGGACTTACCCTTATGGAGGTTTTCTATGACAACTGCTGAAAACACCCAAGCCGCACCATATCCGTGGCGGCGTTTCTTTGCCAGAACCCTTGACTTAACATTATATATGCTGATATGGTGGATTTTTGCGTATTTAGTACTACACATACCTGTATTAAATTGGACTATTCGCAACGCAATAATAAGCATGATTTTAATGCTGTTAATAGAGCCGCTTTTGCTTGCACTTTTTGGCACAACACTCGGAAAGTTCATTTTCGGCATACGCATATTAAATGAGAATGGGAAAAGACTTCCTTACGGAAGCGGCTTTACAAGAGCATGTCATATTTTTTACAGCGGATATGGATTTTCCATACCTATATACAATCTTGTGCGTTTGTACAAAAGTTATAATATATGCAAAGAAAAAGGCATTATGAACTGGGATGTTTATGGAGGATGGGTTTGCTCTGTTAAAGCACGCCGACTGCCGCTTGGCGCTTGTATATATACACTGGCAACCGCTTTAAGCATTGCTGTAATGGTTGTTATTATTCCCTTCTCCGACATGCCGAGATATAGAGGAAATCTGACCATTGCCCAGCTTGACGCCAATATGAACCGCTACTTACGCTATCACGGAATTGAATGGCAAATGATTGATATGGTACCCACAAGACCTGTAGATGCAAATGTAATCTGGTTTCCTAATTTAGAACAGCAATTTAACATATATGTTGAAGAAACGAATGGCATAGTTACAGAAGTCCGTTTTGAAGTTATTAACGCAGACTGGTGGTTTAATCCTTTCCAAATAGATATATGGGTTAGAGCCCTTGCTGTTAGCTTTATCGGTGCCGGGGAAGGTATGAATTTTTATCGTATGCACTTCTCCGGCGGCGTTTTGGATAACTTGTTCCCTATTTTGCTGTATGGAAATCATAGAACCGAATTTACAGTAGCAGGAGTTGAAATAATACTTAACATAGATGTTTCACCAAATTTTGACCAAATAAACGCATATTTCAATATGCGCAAACTGTAATACAACTGACATTGACTTCGCTATATCCGTTTGATAAAATGAGATTTCGGTGTCAAAATAACAAAATATACCCTTTGGAGGTGTAATTTATTTTAACATTTAAACGATTATCAAAACTGACAAAAGGAACTTTATGGCTTTTTATCGTAGGGCTTACAGTCCAAGTTTTATCATCATTAACAAATATCGCCACCCCGTTAATATTCCGCATCACTATTGACAATGTTCTTAACGACGGCCCTATTCAATCCAATTTTCTTGTAATGTGGCTTGTCAATCTTTTAGGCGGCATAGAAAGATGGCGGGAAAACATTTATCTGGCCGGCGTTGCACATTTAGTTTTGGTGCTGTTGGTTGCCGTTTTAATCTTCGTCCGCCAACGCTGCATGGCGCTGGCCGGGGAGAACACGGCAAAAAAGATGAAAGACGAATTATACAACCACATACAAAAACTGCCTTATAACTACCATGTTCACGCAAAAACCGGCGACCTTATACAACGCTGTACATCGGATGTAGAAACAACACGGCGTTTTTTGCAGCAGCAAACCGTAGAAATTGCCAGGGCTGTGTTATTTACATCCTTTACTGTGGCTGTTATGCTGACCATTAATGTACAAATGACACTGATAGCTTTGATTTTTCTTCCTATCATCTTTATTTTCTCCTATGTATTTTTTAAGCATGTAAAACGTGTATTTAAATTGGCTGACGAAAAAGAAGGCGAATTGACCACAGTTTTGCAGGAAAGCCTTACAGGAGTGCGGGTGGTTCGCGCTTTCGGCCGCGCACGCTTTGAAGTGGATAAATTTATCAAAAACAATGATGAATTTCGCGCGCTGTCTTTTAAGCAAATGAAATATCTGTCATGGTATTGGTCCAGTTCTGACATCCTTTGTTTCTTGCAGATTATTTCTGTATTTATCTTCGGTATTGTTCTTACATATAACGGACAATTAACCGCAGGCGAACTTATTCTATTTAATATGTATACCGGTATGATGGTTTGGCCTGTACGCCAATTGGGACGTGTATTGTCTGACATGGGGCGTATGCAGGTTGCTGTCGGACGTGTTTATGAAATTTTAGACACACCGGAAGAACAAGATACAACCGGTGCCGCTCCGCATAATTTGCGGGGAGATATAGTTTTTAACAATGTGGATTTTGGATATGAAAAAGACCGCAAAGTTTTTAACAATCTTTCATTCACCATTAAAAAAGGCGAAACTATAGCCATTTTGGGGGCAACAGGCAGCGGCAAGTCCACAATGATGCTTTTACTTTTGCGTTTGTATGACTATTTAAACGGCACAATCACCATAAACGGCAAGGAACTGCGCATAATATCCAAACGCCATTTGCGCGAAAGAGTGGGCATTGTGCTTCAAGAGCCTTTCTTGTATTCCAAAACCATACAAAATAATTTGGAAATGGCCAAAGATGAAGTGTCAAAAGATGAAATTGTGGAAGCTACCACAACCGCAAGCGCCCATGAATTTATAGAGGAGTTTGAAGAGGGTTATGACACCATGGTGGGCGAGCGCGGCGTTACGCTGTCAGGCGGCCAAAAACAAAGAGTGGCCATTGCCCGCACATTAATTAAAAACAGTGACATACTTATTTTTGATGATTCCCTGTCCGCTGTTGACACCGAAACGGACGCCCAGATTCGTGAAGCATTAAAAGAACGTGCCAGCGATGTCACCACTTTTATCATATCCCAACGCATTACAACTTTAATGGATGCCGATAGAATTTTTGTAATCGAAAACGGCAAACTGTCCGACCAGGGAAGCCATGAAGAGCTTGTGGTTAAAGATGGTCTTTATAAGCGCATTTGGGAGATACAGTCCATGCTGGAACAAGACTTTGATAAGGAGGATGAGGCATAATGAATTATTTTGAAGAGCAAGATTATACAAAGAGTTTTGACCTCTCGCTCTGGAGAAAAATCCTTCAATTTTGCAAAAAGTATAAAAAGCGCTTTGCTTTGATGTTTTTATTTTCCATATTATTGGCAATAGCCGGTGCAATATTTCCGCAAATGACAGGCTATGCAATAGATAATTTTGTAGAAGCAAGAGATTTAACAAATTTACCCGCTTTCGCTCTGTTGTATTTTCTGCTGATAATCTTTCAAGCGGTTAATGTATTTGCCTTTATTTGGCTGGCAGGACAAATAGATACAGACATCAGCGCAGATGTACGTGAAGCCAGCTTCCATAAACTGCAAAAGTTGTCATTTTCATATTTTGACAATACGCCTGTAGGCTGGATAATGGCTCGTCTTACATCAGATACTTTTCGTATAGGCGAAATTGTGTCTTGGGGTACAGTTGATATAGTCCACGGAATTTTTATAGTCTTAATCTACATTATCTTTATGTTTTTTACCGATGTGCGGCTTACGCTGATAATGCTTGTCGTATCCCCGTTTTTAGTAATAATCTCTATATACTTCCAAAAGAAGATTTTAGGAGCGCATAGAGAAAGCCGCAAAATAAATTCTAAGATAACAGGTGCATACAACGAAGGCATTACAGGCGCAAAGACCACCAAGACGCTTATAAGAGAGAAAAAGAACTTTGATGAATTTGACAATCTTTCCGGCGGTATGCGTAAAGCAAGCATCCGTGCCGCTACCATTTCCGGCTTATACTTCCCTATCGTGCTGTCTATGACAGGCATAGGCGTTGCAATGATATTGGGCGAAGGCGGCCGTTCTGTAATAAATGGTGTAATATCCCTTGGTACTCTTACTATTTTTATATCATATGCCCAGGGAATGTCGGAACCTATAAGCCAGATTGCCCAGGTTTTAAGCAATATGCAGGCGGCACAGGCTTCTACAGAACGCACCATGTCTCTTTTGGAAGCGGAACCTGATGTTACGGACACCGAAGAAGTTATTGCTAAATACGGCGACTTTGAAAATCCAAAGCCGGAAACTTGGAATGCCATTACCGGGCGCATCACATTTAAAGACGTAAGTTTTAGTTACAAAACCGGCGAAAAAGTGCTGTCCCATTTTAATCTGGATGTGATGCCGGGCGAAAAAATTGCGTTTGTGGGAGAAACAGGCAGCGGAAAGTCCACTATAGTTAATCTGCTTTGCCGTTTTTATGAACCAACCGAGGGCAAGATATTGATAGACGGCATGGATTATAAAGAGCGTCCTCAAATTTGGCTGCAATCCAATTTAGGATATGTGCTTCAGGCCCCTCACCTATTCTCCGGCACCGTAAGAGACAATATAAAATACGGCAAATTGGATGCCACAGAGCATGAAATTGTGGAGGCCGCCAAGGCTGTTGATGCCTACAATTTTATAATGAAAATGGAAAAGGGTTTTGATTCTGACGTAGGTGAAGGCGGCAACAGGCTGTCCACCGGGGAAAAGCAGCTTATCTCTTTTGCAAGAGCCATTATAAAAAACCCTGCCATCTTTGTGCTGGATGAAGCTACATCTTCAATAGACACCGAAACCGAGCAGAAAATCCAGTCTGCCGTGTACCGCACACTTGAAGGGCGCACCAGCTTTATTGTGGCTCACCGCTTGTCTACCATACGCTTTTGTGACCGCATTTTGGTTATTGATGAGGGCAAGATTTTGGAAGAAGGTACCCATAAGGAGCTTTTGCGTAAGCGCGGGCATTATTATAATCTTTATACTAACCAGTTTAAGAAAGAGGCGGAGAGCAGGATTTTGGGTGTTTAGCCCGGCTGAATAATTTTCAGAATTATCCCTTTAAGCAATACAGCTATAGCCTTAATTTATTATAACAAGTTTAACCCCCATAAACACTAACTTATTCCAAACCTAAACTTTTCAGGGACAGTCTGCTGCTTACCCTGCAAAGTTTAGGTTTTTGCATATGGAATTTTTTATGTTAGTGTATATGGGGGTTTAATCTGTAATAGTATTATGTTGGGGGATAATTACAACATATTCCTTCCCCCGGCCCTAACAACAACAGCCATAACCTCTTCACGCGTAGCAAAAGACCTTGGCCTTTTACCATCAGATATACCCAATTCCTTAGCCTTTTCAAGTTCAGCCTTAGCCCAATCACTTGGAGGCAGTGTACCTCGGTTTGCCATCCATTCCGATATTGCAGCTTGAAACATTTTATTAAATTGCTCCTGCGTCATCTCTTCGCCCTCCCACTCTTTTTCCCTATCATTATCCCAGAGCATCACCATAAGTTCATCCCAAGGAAACCCAATCCCCGGACAAAACCATCTTGTTCTTGGTGTTACTTCGTCATGTCCTATAATGCGTTCTCTTGTGAATGGTATATTTATACCATATAAGTTCCGCACTTCATTTCTTATATGATTTATCAGCCAAACAGCAGACCGCAAATGTTCCGGTGAAGGATTGCTGTTTGTCATATCACCAAAGCCTATGCTTATTGTATAGCGGTTGGCATTGATGTTTCTAGTGCGTATTTCTGCAAGAGGTGAATGGCCATGCCAGCGGTCGTTATTGCGGTCTGATGTTGTGCCGTTTGAATGGGCGGTGTTACGTATTTCCACAAGCTGGGTTATGCTTCCGTCTCTGCCTATTATGAAGTGGTAGGATACGCCGCTGGAAGGATTTAATACAGTGTTAATTCCGCTTTGTTTTGTGTTGCCTGTTGTGTGTAGGGATATGTGGTCCGGTATGGTGCCGAGCCTGTTCAGAGTGAAATTGCCGGGTGGTGCCGGTCTTTGGGTTATTTGCATTCGGAATCCCTCCTTGATACAAGGCCATAAAAATTTTACTATTCATTGCCTATAATCTAAATCTAACTCCCTTGAAGTGCTTTTATTATTTTACCAACAAGTCTATTTTCGGATTCAATATCTTCTTTACTTCTGAATTTACCGCTTTCGTATTTCATGCCGATAGTGGGAATCGCAGAATGTTCTACTTCAACTACATTTACCCAAGTTCTAGGCCGCGGTCTATTCGCGGGATAATTTAATATCTTTATTACAAAACCATCGTCATCCAATTGCACGCAGTAAGACAAATCAATAAAATCTCCATTTTGATAAAGCTTGCCCAAAAGACTGGTATCGAAGTCAGGGATTTCTATATGCCGCTCATTAATAATTGGTTCTGAAACTTCCTTAACTCCAAACACTATTCCGTCGTCTATTTCTGCGTAACAATATTTATTGATTATGCTATTCATATGTTATTACCTCCCATGAAATACTTGTACTTGAAGGATTATTAATTAATCCAATAACTGTTTGACCCAAATTGGGACCAAATGTAGCAGTGCGCAGTACAGGACTTATCTCCCATGCTACTGAAGTTGAAATAGAAATAACATTCAAAGTAGAACGCGATATAGCGCTAGGAGGAATAGGGATAAGAATACCGCCCGATTGATTTATTACTGCTCCTCCAAGGTTCGTAAGGCCTCTTTGTATAGAAAATCTCACTCTAACGCCATTAGCGTTAGCTCCCATATTATCAATAGCTGTAGCTCTAGCAGCAGTCAACCTATTAGCCGAATCCCGAACTTGAGCAGTCATATTATCAAGATTTATTGCTCTCGCAACAGTTAACCTAGTATCTATATTATTAGCCCTAGTAAAAATACCCTTCAAATACCCTATTACACTTGTAGTATTATCCACCGTCGTTGCTGACGTTGTATTACGGAAGCCCAACACTTGGAAGATACTCTTCAAATAAGTGACTATTGAATTTGTATTATTAACACTTTCGTTAACCGGGTCATTTCTCTGCCCTAACGTCGTATCCAAGGGAACATCCAACCTACTATTAATTGCCTTTTTAACAATTCCCCACATTATCTAATCTCCTCCCTTATGCTACCATCCTCCTCAAAAACCGTATGCTTAGAAATACTAAAAGGCGTAGTGCGCACCGCAATAACACCTTCCGAATGCTCCCAAGGTGAAAATACTATAGTTTCCATTATGCTTCCGTCAGCACCAAATACAATGTTCTTAACAGCAAGGTCAAAATCCAAAGCCCCCACCTTAATAGTCTCCGTAATACTGCCATCATCATTAAAACTCGTCACTTTATCGCAGCCGCGCCTGACACTCCAGTCATCAAAATTATTATTAATTAAATCAAAACTTCCGGTCTCAAGCGCCTTAATAAGATTCTTAATCTCATCCCCAAGCCGCAAAAACTCTTGCCTTTGCTCATCCGTCCACTCTTCCCAATCAGCAAACCAAGTCCCTTTGGTTTTATTCCAAAAATCAATCTGCTCATTAAGATAAGTATGATACTGGTTAAATAAAGCTGTAGTATCAACCTGAGAAACAATCCCGGTAACAATTCCGCAAAGTGCATTATCAAGTCTTGTATCCAAGATATTAGCCTGCGTTATATTTTGCGCATTGGGGTTGACTGTGATGGTGCAGAGCTGTAAGTCGAAAATATCATCCGTACGCACAATCTGCGACACTTGCGGCGTTGCGGACGGAATGCCTGCTATGTAGAAAGGCTGCATTGTGCGTGCCACTATATCATGCCTTATTACCACAATATCCCGCCGCCCAAGCGTAAGATGCGCCGGGTTTACGGCAAAATCAAAATCCCTTTTTTGATAATAAGTGCGCCCTTCTATAAAAGCCGCCCCCGCCCGTAAGCTAAGCACCATAGAGCCGTGCGGGCTGTCCACCCTTAAACCGCTTGAGGGATTAGGGTAAACGCCGTTGCCGATAAACTGCTTTAAATGGTCCGCCCAGTCCTGGCTTTCAAACATTCTGTCCCATTCGCCTGTGTTTGGGTCTTGCTCGGCGTTGTAGGGAAAAAACAACATATCAATTTCATTTCCTATTGCTATACCTGTCAACGTCTTGACCTCCTATCTATATAACTTCCTGTGCTAACTTCAATATTCAAGCCGCTTTGGTCGTAATGTTCCGATATTTCCGTTATTATTTCTCTTTCGGAATATTGCAGCGCTGCGCTTTCCGACAGCACCACGCTACCGATATCCCAGTCTTTTAAATACTCAAATTGATAATTGTAAGGATTTATTACGCTTGTAAGCGTCCTGACTGCGCTGTTTTGCGTTAAGGCATCAATCGCCGTCTGTGTTAAGGTATGGCTTCCTTCCCTTGGGGCAGCAGTGCCCATTTCACGCCGGTTAAATCCCGTAAATGCTGTGTTGTTGTGTATAAACCCGCCGCCATCCCGCTCGTCAATATAAACTACATTTCTATATTGCTTGGTGTCCTCATAATAATCCTGTTCAAGTATGTTGTTAAATTCTTTGTTAAAGACTGTGTCTGTTTCTGCGGGCATATAAAATTCAATATCAAAAGAACGTGTGTTAAAGTTTTTGATTGTTCTGACGCCTATAAAATGCTGGTTAAGCAAGTCGGTTATTATGTCGTAGGCGTTTCTGCTGCGGTACTCTGCAAAGATATTGATGCCCGGCAGGGTAAAAGGCAGTAATCTTACTGCAGGCGCCATAGAGCGCAAAGAACCGGCGGCGGCCAGAAAATTGTTGTTTATTATATTGTTTAAAAGGTTTTGCAGTGTAAAATTGCCTTCAAGGGTTACAATGCGCCTGTCTAAAAGGCTTGACAAAAAGCGGCCGCGGATAATCATTACTTGTCCGCCCGCAAAAGTATCAAACTTTTGGCGGCTTTCAATAAAGGCGGCTTCGTTTGTGTCACGTTTGTAAACAATATTACCCTGCTTTATGATATTACCTTGTCTGTCTAAAATCATTGGCTCGAAGTATTCCCAAATGTCTTTGTTGAAGTCTGTAACAAATTGAAATTCACCCGAGCGTGAGAATCTCCGTCTCCATATAAAACTGGTAAAGACGGGGGACATGGTTAATAGCTCCCAGTTTTTATATATTTCTATCATGTTATCACCTCCTTTGCGGTAAAGCTGCCTTGCGGCGGTTTTAGACTGCGGGTAAGCCAGGGGGATTGCTCCCCCGGTAATCCCTACCCCTCGGCAAAAGTAAAATTCGGTATATAGCGAATCATAACAGATAAATTGCTTACATTTTCATCCGCCCTAAACCCAATCCGGTTTTCACCGACATCTATCAAGAAAAAGTTTGTGTTTGGCGAATCCAAAAATCTAAAGCCATTTTCTCCATTAACAAAAACCCGCTTTTCCTGCAATTGATTAATTACAGTGATGGTGTCATTGGCTTGCATTGTGTAGTTTATCCTAATTCTTTTGCCCGTGTTAACATTATAAATTTCAGGATTTGTAACCGTGCCGCCCTTTGCCCTGAAAGTCACTTCAAAACCGCTTTCAACATTGCCGGCATTTTCAAAAATGCTGTCTAAGCCGCTTCGCCGCACCCCAAAAGCTGCGCCGCCTCCGGGGATAACAATGGGGAATCTCATCATCTTTTGAGTTTCGGCAATAACTTCCGTAACGCCCTGCCCTCTCCAAAAAGCTTCAAGAGAAGTTAAAACAATATCAAACCGCAAGCCCCTGTTCCAATAAACCTGCGGCAATTCTTCAAGGCGGCAGGGAATAGACTTGCTTAATCTTGGCATCAAACGGTTTTCATAATGCAATATGCCGGATATTGTGGGGTTAAAAACACGCTGCAAAGACACTAAAGCGGCCGTGGATGTTAAGCCGGGCCGCACTGTTCCTATAAGCCTTATATGCCTTTCATCCGTGCTCATTCCGGTAAAAAATTTACCGTGCACGCCGCCCTGCTTAATAGAAAATATTTGATTGGGCAATTGTTCCTCACATTTTTCGATTACAAAATCCGAAAAGAAGTTAAACGCCAAATTATGCCCGGCCTCATTTATATATCTTAATGTTACATTTGGGGATACAAGCATCTAAAATCCCTCCAATGCCAAAGCCTGCTGTGCCGCCCTTTGCGTTTGATACGCCGTTTTTTCTTCGCGCACGCCGTAAAAATATTGTTTGATAGTAGGCGCAGATTGCATTTCCGCCCCAAAGCTTCTTGACTGTAAAGCGCCTGAAAAAGCGGCGGTTGTCACAAAGCTCCCCGCAAAGCTTGCGGGACGTGCGTCAAAAGCTGCCCTTATCAAATTTGCAGTGAATAATGACTGCTGCAGAAGGTTTGCCTGTTCGGATATCAAGCCTTCGCCCAGGGCACGAAAGAAATTGATGCCGGTGTTAAAGCCTTCACGGCGTAAAAAAGTATCAATTTTCGACATCATGCGCCATATGATTTCCTGCGATTTGTGGCTCATATCATCAAGTTTTGAGGTTACAATTTCAACAATCCTGCTGAAATTGTCATTAAAAAGCGACACTTTTTCTTCCAGCATCTCTGCCGCCGCGGAATTGTCGTATTTTTTTTCAATATCATCGATTATCGCAGGAAGTTCAATTTCCTTGCTTGCATTAAGTATCTTTTTACCCATATTCTTAACGGCAATAACCGCTTTAGCGGCATTTCGGCCAATGCCGCCCGCAAAGCCCTGTACAGACATTTCGGCCAAATATCTGAACACCCTTGAAGGCGAGCGGATTTCTAACGGCTCTGAAGCGGCTCTCACCACATCTAAAGCCATCTGGCGCGAAGCGGCTTCCGCGAAATGCCTGTTTTGAGCAATTCCGTCTGAAAAACCGCGAACAACCATCAAGCCCATTTCAGGAAAGCCCGCTTCTTCAAGTTCACGTCGCAAAGTATCACCTGTGTTTTGCGCCAGGTCGGCGGCTTCTCTTACAACGCTTTTATCAAGGCCAAAGGCATTTGCAATCGCCTCTATGGATGCTTCGCCGGATTCTCTGAATAATTCCGCAATGCGGTGTACACCTTCCGGGTCATAATCCAAGCCATTTACAAACATCCTTATTTTGTCTGCACTGTCAATACCCAATTCCGAAAGATAGTCAACAAAGCCCTGGTAAAGCCCTTCTCCTGCGGCCTCGCCAAGCCTTGCAACATCAAGGCCCCATTGCTGCGTAACATCAATATTATTACGCAAATTTCCTTCAACTTCGCCCAAAGTCATTTCGGTTTCATTAGACATTGCACTAAACATCTGCCTTGCGGCATTTCTTACGCTTTCATATTCTCTTGCCAAAGATTTTAAAGCCGTTTCCTGCGCCTGCGCCATAACTTCAGCAGCTTTGGCGGCCCTTGCCATTTCATATTCCGCAATGTCGGCATAGCTTTTAACGCCGCTTTCTGCATCCATCACGCTGCGGACGACGACATCCCGCCAATATTCAGATTGACCGGCATTATCATATAATACATCCGTTAATTCATTGTAAGCTTCTTCAAGTTCATCAATTGCGCTCTGATGTTCATGCACGGAAGCAATAACCAGCCCGCGTTCACGGATTTCTGTATATGCGCCTTTTTCGTAAAGCTCGGTAATTCGCTCTCTAAGCTCTGCCTGTTTTCGTTCCATCTCCATTTGCTCACGCAAAAGCTCTATTTGACGTTCCTGCGCAATTTGTGCCCGCATCTGGCCTTCGCGGGCGTCTATCTGCATTTTAATGGCATCTACAGTCTTATTCAGCAAACCTGTTTCCATGTCATACTGCAAATTAAGCCCTTCCATAGAATCATTAAGAATTTGGACATAATTGGCCATTTTAGCCCTTTGTTCCACAGTCTTATCCTCATTGGAATTTAATTCAGAAATGCGCTCCAAAAGATTTCGTGACGCATTAACTTCATTTTCCATGCGCATAACTTTTTGTTCATGCGAATCAGCACTTCTTTGGGCGGCTTCCGTCAGCCTGTCGACGCCTTCAATAAGCCTCTCATTTTCCAGCCTTACTTCTCTGGCGGCTTCCGTTTCTCGGTTAAACCATCTTATAATACCGGAAATTGCAGTTCCCAAAACAGCTATTCCGGCAACAATAAGCCCGATTTTATTAGCTTTCATTGCCGCATTTAGCTTAAGCTGCGCACCGGTTAACAAACCTTTTGCCGTTTTCGCTTTGCCTGCAGAAGCAGCCGCACCTTCCAGGCCGCCTTTAAAATCTATGCCCTTAGATACACCTTTCGACAAAGCATCAGTAAGAGTTTTAATATTTTTGGAGACTTTTTCAGCAGTATCCAATGCTTTTAAAACAAGTACAACTTTGTCTGTTGCATCTTTAAAGCGCGACATAAAATCAATAGCATCAGTGAACACGCTTCCCATGCCGGACAAGGACGTCTCTGCCGCGGCCGTTCCTTCTGCTATTGCCTTGCCAAATTCATCACCAAAACTGCGTACATGGTCTTTGGCCCGCTGCATGCCTTGGTCAAATTCTGTTGTATTTAAACCGATTCTTGCCTGAAAATTGTGAATTTCTATGGAAATCACCACCTTGTATTTGTGCATTAAAAAACCGCCCTGATTTTAGAGCGGTTATTTTTGATATAGCCTAACTATTTCACGTTAACAACAATTGCGTGTTTTTATGGTTTGATGAATTGACCAATAAACCTGAATGAGTTATAATTTTCTCACAGGCTGGTGACGGCTTGGGAGGATGCAGTTGTCGTTGCGTTTCGAGTGCTGGTGACAACTGCATTCTTTATCCCAGAGCCCAGAATCGGTGTTTAGGTCTTGCTTTTTAAGGGCTTTTGGTGCTTTTTATAATGCACACGATTCTATGCTAACCATTATATCCCTACAGCCAGCCAATACCAAGAGATTTTTGGATTGTCTTGAAAGTTTTTTGTTATCTTGAAAGCTTTTCCTGCAAATTATTATGCCGGACTTATCCCCTCCAAGGCTATTCCATCAATAACCTCAAATATATCAAGTTCCTCTTCCCGCTCCATAGCTTGTTTATGCTGCTCACCAAAAACTTCAGCCCAGCGCGGCAAAGTTGCTTTAGTAACATATTTCTGCGGCTCTTTCGGCGCATTGCTCTCTGCAAATCTAAAATCAGTAGCACCACTCCACAGGCAGTCCATCATATAGCATTCATACTGATACTTACCCTCCAAGTACAAACACAAAGCATCAAAAGGCATTGTCTTCACTTCCGCTATATAGCGAATGGCGTTTTTTGGTTCGATTTGGTGCGCTGTGTAAAAAAACGCATCACCTTTTCGTTGTTGATAATTTCAATAAGCAGTTCGATTTTTTCAAAGATGTCAATTTCTTCTTCAATCTCTTTCGTAGTAAGGCCGTGCAGTTTTGAAATAATCTGGTTTATTTCATGGTAATACTTGTCGCATGACAATGTGACATAATCCAAAATCATCTCTAACCCAAAGGCATTTACTTCCGCACCCGCCTTTGCCGTCAGCCTGTCAACCTCATCCAGCAAAGCCTCGGCTTTATGTAATGCTTCTTCCTGCTCTTTTTTAATATTTACAACATTAACCTTCACCTCATCTTCAGCACCCTCTTTTCCTGCCTCAATTTCAGCATTTGCCAGTTTAGCTGAAAGCTCGGTATAGTGCGCATATGCCTTGGAAGCTTCTTTTTTGGCTTCATTTAAAGGCTTGTTAAAGCTGTCCATCGAATCAGCAGCAGACTTGCTAATTTCAATATATTCTTTGAATATAGGGCGAAAAAAAGGCAATATTTCCATCAGGATATGCGTTTGCTTTTTGGACGATTTCAGCTCCATAAAATACATTATTTGCGCCCCGCTTTCTTTCCTATATCAGCAAACGCAGAAGCAAGTCCGGTGACATTCGCTCCGTCTGCATCAAAGAAAAACATGTCAAACGGCGCATTACCGGCTTGAATTTCTTCAAGGTCTTTTAAATGCCCTGCAAACTCAACCGAAACCGTGCCTTCGCCGCCATTTGTGGATGTAATAGTAATTCCCGCCATATTCAGCGCACCTCTAAGCGGTATTGCAAGCAAACCGCCGTCGGTTCTGCCCGTCACCCATGTAATATCATGCTCAAAATGCTGCGGCGTTAAAACAGAGCCGAATTTAACTGCGCCCGTTTTTGGGTCTGTATGGGCTGTTGTCATTATGCGCTCAATATTCTGCCTTGTTAATTCTTTAATTGTTGTGGAAAGCGTCACCGATTCCCAGCCGTCCATAACAGTTGAACCCGCAATGGGCGCATATAAATCGTCCACCTCTATCTGCCTTACCTTAGGTGTTGCTGTAAATGTTATACCGCCTGTGGTTGCACCTAAAGCCTTTCCGTCTGCCGCCGCCTGCTGCAAAATTATTGCAAATTCCTGTGCGGTGGTTGCAGGTGTTACTGCTTGATAATCAATACCAAAGTACAGCGCCCCTGCACCTGTAATCATGTTCTCAAATGATTTTTGGGTAAGCCCCGATGGTCTGAATCCTTTTTTTGTCATTTTATTTCCTCCTTGTTTTTGGTATATAAAAAGACATCATCAGATGTCCTTTTAACACATAAAAAGCCGCTGCGTACAGCGGGCAGCCATAAGGCCGCCCCTACTTGAAATTCTTTGATAATAACATTGTATCACATCATTATGTGTCATGGCGTGCCATCTTCATTAAAATGTTTGTGTGCAGTCTATGCGTCTGCCGCAGGCTGTAATTAATATCAATACATATCTGCTCCCATTCTTTACATTCAACATACCTGGCCCGCATCAGCGCACGCTCAAGCGGGCCCAATTCCTCAATGCACCCTTCAATCTCTTTACACAACCGCAAAGCCTCATCTTTCTTTTTCATAAGCCTGTCATACATCTTTTCAGACCTGTGGACAAACTCCGGCACAATATCGGGCATTTGCGTGCCCTTTGGCATTCCGGTAAGAACAGCAGACCCTGTCATTGAAGAATCAAGATGCTCAAGCAATTCCTGTTCAAGCTGCACCGCTTCAAGTTTTAATATTTTGTATTGTTTTAGCTGATTTTTGGTCATACAAACCCCCTTGATATTTTAATGGAATTATCTCCTAACATATTTCTCTATGCCTCGTACAGGCGCCTGCGTCCGCCCGTTGTACGCAATATAAAGCCCGCAATATCAATCCAATTCTGCACAAACATATTATTTTCAGCCATACGGACTTACCTTCAAAACCGCAATAAATCCGTTATTGCAAAGTAACTCCCTTATGCTTTCATATCCACACAGTTCAGCAACTTCCGCCGCCGTCATTTCCGAAAGGTAGTCATTACAAACGCCGTCTATGGGCCAATCTTGTAAATCCGCTTTTTGCTCATAACATATGCGGCATCTTGCGGCATATGTCTGCTTCCTGGCGTTCGGACATCCTTGTTTATGACAGTGGTAACTCAAACACTCATCACACATGGTCTCACCTCCCGCATAAATTCCCCTTCATATCTGCCAAAATTCTTATGTACAAACTTTTTAACAGTACCGCCGGAAACCTCCGGACAAAAGCCGTATTCATCATATAAAGCCTTTAATTTTTTAAGGGTAAACCGCTCTTTGTGCTTCATTTCATTTAGTTCTTTAAGTGTTAACAACTCACCCACTCCTTCTTCTGCCGGCAAAAACCTAATTCAGCAGCTATTTTTTAGTTACATCCACAGGCAAAGATTCGCCGCACTTACCGTTTTCAACATCAGTATAGAGAACACGCTATTTATCACCCCTCATTTCCTGATTTATTAGTTTCATTATGATACAATTTTCATTACAGCTTCGATTCATACACAATACTTGGTCAGCTACAAGCCGTACCTACAGCTTATTTTATCAGTACCGTATCATAATGTTTCCTCATTTGCTAATAAAGTTTCGTTATGTTACAAGTTATTATAGTATCACTTTGTTACCCTGTCAAGCACTTTTTTATTAGATTATCTTATATTTTATCGCTATTGTAACTTTTTGTTACTTAGCTTGACGTTTCAATTTGAAACAAATATAATTATATAAGGGCGTGATAGAATGAAATTATCAGAAAAGTTAAAAGAGCTGCGCAAAAAAATAGGTTTGACGCAAAGTGACATTGCCTCCCAAATCGGCATTAGCCGCGTTGGCTATACACAATATGAATTGGGCAAACGAGAACCGGATTATGAAACATTAAAAATAATAGCCGGTATATTTAATGTTACCGTAGACTATCTTCTGGGAATGACCGAACTTCCAAATCCACAGAAATTAATAATTCCCGATGAATTAAAAAATGTCCGGGTGGCTTTTCATCGGGGAGAATTTGAAGACCTTACTCAAGATGAAGTTGATAAGTTAGCAGAATACGCTCGTTTTGTTAAAGCACAGCGCAAAAAGGAATAAAGAGGTGCGCGAATGACAAAGTTAGAATATTTGAAAAACTTAATTAATGAAATGGGAATACTCATTGATAATTACCATTTCAGCAAGTCCAAAAAAGCAATGGCCTATCACGAAACACACAATACAGTTGAATATAAAGCAATTTTGCTGGACAAGCCCAATATAGAATCAAATTTAGAAGAAATGCTGCTTCTGGCAGAAGAAACAGGCCATTTTGCAACCAACGCTTTGTACATAATTGAAGCAACAATAAATTTCGGCACCGCAAAAAGCAATCGTATAAAATACGAATCAAAAGCAAAGAAATGGGCCGCCCAATTTGTTTTATCCAGCAAGGAAATTCAAGAAGCTATAGACTGCGGCTGCAAATATAATTACGAAGTGGCGGAGTATCATAATGTAAATGTAGAGTCCGTAAATAAGGCGGTGGAATTATATAAACAAAAAGGGGTGGCTTTTGGTTCTCCCCTTGATGATTAGTAAAATTCCGGCTGTAACTAAACAACAAAAAGGCGTCTTGCAGCCGCCTTTTTGTATGCAATAAATAACTTTAGACTATGCCAAAACTTCGGTCATAAACAGACTTTTCTAAAATACTTACGTATATTTATCGGCACTTAACGCACAAAATAACCCTAAAGGAGTTGTACAATGAAAAGATTTATGAAAAAAGCAATAGCTGCTGCTTTAACCGCAACTATGCTATTTGCAAATGTACTTCATGTATCCGCAAATACTGACGGCACACATGAAATGTCCGCACATATTCCAATCCGTCTCTTTTTTGAAGCGATTGGGGCGGAAGTTAACTGGGCACAAGGCCAAGTCATTATTTCTATGCCGGGCGGCGATGAATGGACGCTCACACCGGGAGCAGCAAACGCCTTGTTGAATTCCGAAGAAATTCAGTTAAATTCACCCATTGCCATATCGGACAGCCGCGCAATGATTTCCTTTGACGACGCCGCAGTTTTATTTGCCGGGACAAGCGAATTTCCACAAACAGTTACAACGGCAGCATTAACCGCCATACAGGCTATGGAAGCTGCCGGCGTTACAGGCTTAACTATGGCTCTTGTGGATGCCCAAACAGGCTACACATGGACACAAGGCTTAGGTTTTGCAGACAGTATAAACAATATAATTGTAGATGAGCATACATTGTTCCAAGTAGGCTCTTCATCCAAGCCCTTTACAGCCGTGGCCGTAATGCAGCTTGTGGAGCAAGGTATAATAGACCTGGACGAGCCTATTGTAACTTATATTCCCGAATTCAGCCTGCTTCCGGGCAGCATCTTGGGCGGCAATTCAGACAATGTAACAACAAGAATGTTATTAAGTAATACATCAGGTATTATAAGAGACTGGTTTTCTGCCTTTTATGTAACAGGTTACGAACATTATCAGGGGGTAATGAATGGACTTTTAGAATGGCTTCCCACCAGAGAAATGAGTTTTGAAGAAGGCACAATGTATGAATATGCCAATGCCGGATGGACACTTTTGGGCATACTTGTGGCAAGAATGACGGGACACAGCAATTATTTTGAAGGCTTTGCCCAACAAACAAGCGAAAATATTTTTGCGCCATTGGGAATGGAAAGGTCTACCTTTGTATTTACAGACGCAATGACCAATTTTGCAAGGCCGTATTTAGCGGCAGGCGCTCAAGATGTTATGACTATTGTGCCAACTTTAAGCGCAGGCAGCCTGTTTTCCAGCAGTCATGATATGGCGCGCTTCATGCATGCTATACTGGGCGGCGGAAGTTTGGACGGACAGCGTCTGCTTCAACAAGACACCATAGAATATATGCTCCAAAAGCACACCCCAGATGACCCGTCAGGACATGTATTTACAGATTACGGTCTTGGCTTTGGGTACATGATAAGCGCAGACGGCTTTGAAACAGTGGGGCATGGCGGAAATACAATCCATTATCACACAGAAATGATTTTTAATACCGAAAGCGGGCTGGGCGTGTTTGTGTCCACAAATACAGTAGCCGGAGCATTGATTGCAAACCCTGTCGCAATCACTATACTTCAATCCGCTCTTATGGAAAAAACCGGCCATGTGCCCCGTATTGCCGTTGCTGAATCTCCGGTCAGTATAGACCCGAATGCTGTACCGATAGAGCTTTCTCCCGAAGAACTTGAAACATTTACACAATTTGAAGGAATTTACTCTTTCGGAGCATTGGGAATATGGACTTTAGAATTAATTGACGGTGTGTTTACCTGGATAGGCCCTGAAGTTTATACACTTACCCCAATGTCTGACGGAACTTTTGACAGCATGTTCGGCAGATATCAGTTAATACAGACGGAAGACGGCACAATTGCACTGCTGCATTCCGAAATGGGTTCGCTTCCCGGCGTAAGACTGGATAATATTGAAGATTTGATGGCGCCGGAAGGCTTTACCGAGTGGGTTGGGGCTTACAATTTTGTGCCAAGGCTTGCAAATGAAGTGCCGCTTATTCAAGCACAGCTTGTAGTTGCCATTAACGACCTGGGCATTGCTATGTTACAGTTGGTAACTCCTATGGGTACACAAGAAGTCATGCTTGATAGAGTTGGCGATGCATGGTTTTTTGCAGGTATGCCTATAATATTTAACTTAAATGAAGACGGCGCTGCAAGCATTGACCTTATGGGTGCGCAGTTTGTCAGACAGTAGGTTAATATAGCAATACAACTTCAAACAAGTAACACCTGCATTTTTTTACGAACTCAGAAACGTTGTTCGTAAAAAAATTTGTTGTTACTGTTTTCAGGTAGTATTGCTATAGTATAATGCATTTCACCGGTTATTTTAGATAATTTCCGGGGCAATTAAAAAACAACGGTGATTTTATTATTTAAAATCACCGTTGTTTTCTCGTCATCCCGAGCTTGACCCGGAATCCCCCGCTAAATCCAAATACTTAAACTCTAAACCTTATAAGAAGTTGCACTTTCCCCAAATTGCACTAATGCGCCGCCATTTCTTCTGGATTCTTCAGCCGCAAAACACAGCATATGATTTTCGGTAGATATCCGTATTTCTGAAATATCGGCAACTTCTTTGCCATTCAAATAATCTATAAGTGATTTCATAATGCCTTCATCTCCGCCGCCGTGTCCGCCCACAGCCGTTGTGTCAATTTCTCTTTCTTCTCCGGTGATAAAATCAGAAACCAAAGCAGTTTTTTTGGATGTATGCGCCTTAATTTGCCCTTTTGTCCCCATTATTTTTATAGAACGGCTTGTTTCAGGCGTAAAGGCCGTCATGGAAAAAATTACGGTTATATCATCTTCAAAGGACATAGAAACCACTTGATGGTCAACCACATCATTATCACATTGATATACACATCGTCCGTACGGGCCGGTTTTCAATACAGCTTCAACCTCTTCGTCGGTGGCATTATAGTGACCTGCAGCAACAGAGCGGAACCATTCATTTTTGCTGTTTAAATACAGTTTGCGGCTGTCATACGGGCAATCTACAGTGCAACCGTCGGTGCAGCGGGGCGGCGCTTCTTTGGGACAATTCTCAAGATTAAAATATGACAGAGAGCCATATGAAGAAAGGCTTTTACATTTTTTACCGATAAGCCACTGCAAAAAGTCCATATCATGGCAGGATTTTGCCAAAATCATTGGTGCAGACTCTTTTTCATTGCCCCAATTGCCGCGCACAAAGCTATGCGACTGATGTATATGCCCTACATTTTCGTTATGCACTATTGACATTACTTTGCCAATTTCGCCGCTGTCTATCACTTCTTTTATCTTTACTGCAAAAGGCGAATAACGCATAACATGGCATACAACCACTTTTACACCTTTTTTCTCAGCGGCCTCGGCTATGTCAACACACTCCTGATGGGTAGGCGCAATGGGTTTTTCCAGTAAAATGTCATATCCCTGCTCTATAGCCGCCATTGTTGGCTCATAATGCATTTGGTCCGGAGTGCAGATAATAACTAAATCTGCCCATTTTTCCCGGGCAAATACATCTTTCCAGGAGCTTAAGCAGTTATCCTTCTCTATACCATATTTTTCTGCAAAATCATTCCGTCTTTTTTCATGGGATTCTGATACCCCCACAAACTCAATGGCTTCAGGGTGAGTTTTAGCATATGCGGCATAGGCATTGCCGCGTTGTCCTGCACCTATTACTATCGCTTTAATTGGTTTCATAATGCATCCCCTTTAAACTTTATTTATATTTTTGTATAACAAACTCAAAACTAGTTTTCCTTCCGGCAACGGAAAGGGGTAATCGCCAAAATGCTGGTTGCAATACATATTCCCATCATCTTCAAAACCACATGGGAAAAGACCTATCCTGCGCTCAAAATTTTCGTTTACGCTAATGCGCATTGCGGAAATATGCCACCAGTTGCCCGCCTTGTCCTTAAAAGTGCCGCCGCCCTGCTCCGGTTATAAAGCCACCCGGCTTTGACGAAAATGGGTTGTGGGACTGATAAGTGAATGGTCCCAGGGGGGTTCCCCAATATAAACGCCGTCGGAGTAAACATTGTACTCTGTTTCGGGTGCGGAATATTGCAGGTAGTATTTTCCATTATGCTTATTCATGAACGCCCCTTCAAAAAAGGGCTTAGTACCTAAATACTCGCGCATCTTCTTTTCTATCTCTGTTTCAGGCTCTTTTAGTCGATTGTTTTCCCCGGAACGCTCCCAACCGTGCAATTGGTCTTGTTCTCCAAACAGGGCTATCTTTTCGCCTATTGGCATTAAAGTATTTGCGTTAAGTTCTATTCCCCATATCAGCTCTTGGTTTCCACGCCCCCAATAAAGGAAAACTTTGCCGTCCTCGTCTTGGAAAAGAGCAGGGTCCCAAAATGAGAAAGGTGAAGCAAGAGGTGTAAAAGCTTCATTCAAAGGGTCAGGGCTTGAAAAAACGTACAAGCTTCTTCCCTTTTTGAGGCACTAAATATAACTTTGCCGTTTATCACCTGAACATCAGGTGTATAGTCATGTATGGGGAGTTCAGAGGTTGCCTTAAATTTCCAGATATGCAGGTCGTCGGAAAACCAAAACCCACCGCTCATTGACGGAAACAGTAAATAGGTATCTTTAAACAGCAACATAGTTGGGTCAGCGGCCTCTCTAAATACAGTCTCATTCCCAGTAAAGCCTCTTTTAATTTGATAGCGGTATGGCAGGTTTAACGGGTTGCATATATACTTTTTCATAAATCCCCCTAGCTGTTCAACATGGCAATTAAGCCATCAACTTGTTCGTCAGTCATGCCTGCAATTGTTGCCACTGCACTTAAAGGCCTTTCCATCTTCATTTTTTGCATCATGCGTGATGCACCGGAGCCTAAAGTTTGTACGACTTCTTGGTTAGACATTGAAGTAACTGCGCCGCTGCCTCGTATGGATGCCATAATTGCCTGTCCTTTTGGGTTAGATAATATTTCTCCTATTGTTGAATCACGGGAAAAAATAATTGGGATGACATCTGTCCCATAAACCGTTACGCTTGCGCTTAACCTAATATCTTGAGAGGATGCGCCTATTTCAATTGCAAACTCGCCGGTTTCTACCGCAAAATCTTTTAAGCGGGGCTCATAGTATGCAAATGCGCGTTTGCCCATGGTAAATGTAATGTCTTTACTTTCACCCGCCTCAAGCGGCACTTTTGTGAAAGCTTTTAACTCACGAACAGGGCGAATTGGTGTGCTCTCTATGTCGCGCACATAAAGCTGTACCGCTTCTTTGCCGAAGCGCGAGCCGGTATTTGTAACCGTAATTGTCACATCTAAAGTTTCTGTGTCCTCTATCTCGGTTTTATTCAACCTAATATTGCTGTATTCAAACTTTGTATAGCTTAAGCCATGCCCAAACGGGAAAAGCACATCCATTTTCTTTTTGTCATAATAGCGGTAGCCAACAAAGATGCCTTCCCGATACTCCACATAACCCCGTTCGCCGGGAAAATTCATATAACATGGCGTATCTTCAAGTTTTTTGGGGAAAGTTTCTGCCAATTTACCGGAAGGGTTCGTTTCGCCTAAAAGGATAGATATTGCAGCTTCGCCGCAAGCATCGCCTGCTAAATACATTTCCAAGATAGCAGGCACTTTGTCTGCCCAAGGCATTTCGACAGGCGCACCATTGTGAAGAACAACAACGGTTTTATGCTGAACATCCGCAATTGCAGATATCAGCGCATTTTGGTTATCAGACAGGCGTAAATCATCACGGTCTGCGCCTTCGGTATCAAGCTCATTTGGCAGGCCTATGAAAATTACCGCAACATCTGAAGTTTCCGCTAATTTTACCGCCTCGCTTAACAAGCCTTCATCTGTTTGGAAAGTGTCGGAACGGTAGCCTCGGGCGTAGCTGAAATTTAAACCGGAAGCAGCTTCCTTGGCTGTTGTAAGCTTTGCGCTGTTTATAAAGCTGGAACCCGAGCCTTGATATACAGCCACTTCCGCAGCTTCCCCAATAATCGCAATTTTCATTTCCTTGTTTAATGGAAGAATGTTATTTTCATTTTTCAACAGCACAGCGCATTCCTTGGCAATGTCAGAGGCCAGTTTATAGTCTGCATCTCGGTTGAATACAACGCCGTCTTTCTTATTGGCTGTTGCGTATTCCACAAACGTCAGCACATTTCTTACAGCGTTGTCCAAGTTCGCTTGGGATAATGAACCGTCTTTAACAGACGCTATAATTTTTTGTGTACATACATCGTTTCCGCCCGGCATAACCAAGTCAAGCCCTGATTGTATACCTTTGACAGGGTCTTTAACTGCACCCCAGTCTGTTACTGTTACGCCATCAAAACCCCAGCGGTTTCGCAATACATCCGTTAAGAGTTCTTTGCTTTCTACGCAGTAAGTTCCGTTTACTTTATTATACGCAACCATTACAGAGCGTGGTTTTGCTTCTTTTACAATGGTTTCCCATACGGCATAGTAAATTTCATGCAAGGTGCGCTCGTCAACAACAGAGTCGCTTACCATGCGGTAAGATTCTTGATTGTTGGCGGCAAAATGTTTCACACATGGGGATATGCCTTGGCTTTGCAGGCCATTTACCATAGCCGCCCCCATTTTTCCTGCAACAAGCGGGTCTTCTGAAAGGTATTCAAAATTCCTTCCGCAAAGCGGGCTGCGCTTAATATTAACTGCCGGCCCTAAAGCCATTGAAACATTTTCTGCTTGGCATTCCATGCCTAAAATTTCACCTAAGCGGCGGGCAAGCCCTTCATCAAAGGATGATGCTATTGCAACCCCTGTTGGGAAGCATACCGCTTTTATGCTTTCATTAATTCCCAAATGGTCACCTTTGCCCTCTTGCTTGCGCAAGCCATGAGGCCCGTCGCACACCATGACTGACGGAATCCCTAAACGCTCTATGCTTTTGGTTTCCCAAAAGTTTTTGCCTGAACATAATGCAGCCTTTTCCTCAAGTGTAAGTTCTGACATGATTTTATCGATATTCATTTTACTTCCTCCTTTTTCTCCACTTTCACCTCAACCTTTGGTAGATTTAAAATCTAGCACAAAGCATAAAGCATTTCTAGAAACCCGTTGAATTTCGCCAAGCGTGATGCCTCCAGCTTCATAAGATTCTAAGTTAGAGCCTATCCCCACTACACAAACCACATAATCCATGATACAATCCAAATATGAGACTAAACCAAGAACAATACAACAAAATCAAATACATATTACATGTACAACGCGGTAATGTAACCATAGACAACCTAACCCTAATAAATGCCCTGCTATATATCCTAGAGAACGGTTGC